>CEUX01019204.1_pt1 | contig 18486 bp, 27 predicted proteins | sample 531361 | NCBI WGS metagenome assembly CEUX01 (sample SAMEA2622736, study PRJEB7988) | marine metagenome | isolation source: saline water (ENVO:00002010), including
GGTTTGATAAACTTTTCAGCAATATCAATTAATCTATCTCTTATTTCACTTTTTAATTTTTTGTTCTCATCCCAAAGTTGTGGATTTAATTCCTCTCTTGGTTTTAATAGTGCAGGAATCTTTATGGCAACCTCCTCTTGAATGAGGTGGTGTAACCTGGTCATAAAAACACTTGTAGTTTTTGATCCGCCCACAACTTGCTCCAATTCTTCTTCACTTAGTTCGCCGTCTATTCTTGGCATACTCGTTCCACTTATTAATTAGTTCGCAAGTATTATTAAGGTCTACACTTTTTGGCACTTCGCACACCGGGAACAGCCCGTGAAGAACAAAAGCTGTTCCTCGCACAAGCAATTGTATACCCATTGTACCAGCAAACTTAAGGTGGCTGAAATATGTCTCATTGTTTTCCTTTAGATGTTTAATCATTTTAATTTATTCCGTTTATTGTTATATAGAGATTCCGGTATAGAGAAAAAATTGTTTTTTTGCCTGTATATTGGCAAATTTTTCTCCAACCGAAGACGTAGTTCTTAGATCGAAAAAGGTGTTTGAAGGTTCTATGACGTAATTATCAACCGGTGTACAGTTAATTATGGTTGAGTTCTTTAAGTGATCGATACGATCCCAATCAGCCCGAGTAATTATTTCATAACCTAATGACAATTTAGTGGATGCGGCCTGGACTGCTTTTGATAATCCACCATCACCTAGAATGTAGATGGTACTATTTAAAGGGCGCAATAAGTGTAGGGCTGCATCATAATCTGTATTATGGGCGATTAATGCCCCGTCTACGTTTAAGATAGTGTTGCTCGATCCTACTCTGGATGCTGTCTCAGAAACTTGCTCCACATGTTTCAACACCTCCACCTTGAATGGCATACTTACCGCAAAGCCCGAGAAATTCAAAGTACGCGCAGCCGAGACAGCATCTTCAATGTTCTCCACACTGTAAGATTTATATATTGCATCTATCTTGTGCTCAGAAAACAAAGTGTTAAAAAACCTGCAACCATTATTACCGGCTTGCTTCGAGAAAGACCCAAACACTTTAGTGTCCTTATTTATCATTTAACTCCTCCAGCATTCTTTTAGATTTAAAGAATAAGAAATCTCCGAAACGTTTGCTGTGTAATGGTGACATATTTAGGAAAATCAAAGCTACAATTTTCTTCACCTTCAACAGATCATACCCCTGCTGAACGAGCCAAGATTCATAATGTGGAGCAAAATCACGTAGATTCTTCGTTCTTTTGTGTGTATATGATATTTCTCTGTCGTCTATACCTAGAGAGAAGTTAGACTCATCTTTCATAAGACTATATGAAATAAGAGCACCGCCATAAAGCTTGGCCAAATCATAATAAACATCTCCCATAGATAAAAGGTCGGCGAAAGAATCTCTCCAATCAATTAGAACAAACTCCTCATCCTCAGAAAAAAGAATATTATCAAATTGTAAGTCGCCATGAAAGAGGTTGGTGCCCAGCGGTTCATCACACAGGCTTTGCCAATCGAAGCTATTTAATAACTCGTCAATGTCCCTAACGGAATCACCATTAACAACATGGGCTCCTCTATAAAAGTCATCTCTTTCGCCAAGGAACATGCTTAACCTCTTTAGAGTCTTACCTTTATAAAATGACTGACAAGCATCCTTCAATTCGGCGGAAGTTTTCGTTTGGCTCCAAAAATTATCTTGAGCAAAATTCAAGAAACTCTTAAACAACTCGATGTCATCTTTTTCATACAGAGTTTGACCTTTTACAAAGTTGTAAGAAAAGAGATGTTCTCCCTTAAAAAGCATTTTAGGAGTGTATTTTTCTAAATCGGATTGTCTTTTAATGCGTTTATTTAAAGTTTCTGTATTGTTGCTAAGTTTTAAAAAAGATTCATTAATTTTATAGACAAACTCCCCATTGGTTTTGAGAATGCCCATTTTTTCACTCGTTTGTAATTTGTCACGAAGTTTTAAATAACTATCAATGGTTCCAGCGTCATACCATGTTAGGTGTTCTCCCTGGAAATTTGAATACTTATCAATATTGTAAAATGCCGAGACTATTTCTCCCGATTCTACATCCAATTGTTCCCAAAAAGTTTTAAAATCATAGATTGCTGCCAGTCCGATAAAGGCATTTTCATGGCCTTTCTTGTCTTTATTTTTAAAAGATGTAATCTGATTACCGTCTAGCGCCACAGTAGAGTATAGTTCTGGTAAGCTTGTTCTGCTTAGGCCAAGCCAATTGTTCTTAAGAGATGGTAATTCTTCTTCAATAAATGTATCTGCTGTAATAAAGTAAAAAGGTCGTTGTAAATACTTTCGACACTTATCAATAGAATATGATGGTCCACTATCTTCTCCTTCGTAATTTTCCACATCTACGAACACGAATTTTCGTTCAGGATGCGCGGCTAGGCAATATTCTTTCACCATATCCTTCTTGTACCCTAGAGCGATGACGATTTCATACTCTTCAGGGATTTTTTCAATTATATGAGAAACAATAGCTTTGTTGTCTAGTGGTAATAAGCCTTTATGCACAACATCGGCGAACTCACCCATCCTTCTACCAGTTCCAGCCATCAAAATGCAAGCAGCATTTTTATGATGTTCATAATCAAGTCGGCCATCGCTACGACGGGCATCGTCCTGTATTCTAATCACGTCATCCACTTCCGGCGTAGATACTTCCTGTAAAACCAAATCAGTAAGAGCTATGACACGGTGCTTTTTTGGTGGTGTAACTGTAAAAAAGTCATTGGCTTCCTTTATGGTTTTAACAATCTCGCCATCATCATTTTCAAGCCAAACTTCTGCTGTTCCAGATATTATATAATTGGTTTCTAGTTTTTTTTCGTGATATTGGAAACTTGTTCGAGTTCCCTTATTTATATAAATCCGCTTGTAACAATATTTATCGTTGAGTTCGAGCCATACCTCTTTTCCCCAAGGCTTATGTACGATTTTGTGGTCTTTCATATGAGATTATTATACCACAAGAAAGATGGTTCTTAAGATAAAAATAAACTTACTTGCCGTTATTCAGGAAGGTCATTCTTAACCAGTTCTTTGTTAATTATTTTATATCCCTTCACCACACCAAGGTTTACGTGATCAAAGTCATCAAGAATAACCATTTTTTGTGGACAATTTGTTCTTTCATTCATATAAAAGCACGAGATTTGCCCAACAACTTCTGTGAACATTGCTGGAACAGCATCTGGTGGGATCATTTTAACATGAGTATTGTATGCTTTTAACTCTCCCAGGTAAGAAAAAGGAACTTTTTTTTGAACGTGACCACCAAAGTCGTGAACAGTTCTGAATTTTGCATTCGTTTCTGCATCAAAGATTGGATGTTCCGCATCTGCTGTTGAGATCAAAAGAACACCTTCATCTTTAACTCTTTGAATCATCTCTTTTGAAGATTTATAAGGGTGATAGTCAACAAACTCTACGTCCACCACTCCCACAATCCTCTCAAAGAATTTATTAACCCAAGCCGCCAACGCTTCGTAACTTGCAACCGCTTCTGGTTGTTCGTCTGGTGCATCCATATAGGCTTGGCCCACAAGTTGCATGTATTTATCCCAACCATTTTCGCCTGGTTTCAAAACCAACTTCTCGTTGAGAAAATTTCTCCATTGTTCCATTAATAGTTTCATTATTCTTCATCCTCCGAGGGTATTTCAAACTTAACCACATTTCCTATCTGCTCAACCTTTGTTCCTGGTGGCATATTCTTTTTAAGGAACTTCATATAAAGATTGGTTCGTTTAGTGGGAAGCCACATGGCATCCACAGAACCAGATTTTGGTATGCCTTCAAATACGAATTTAAGATTGCCCTCGTGATATTCAGGGGTATTAATAAACTCTTTAATTACCGCAACAATCGTTGACATTATTTTTAAAGGTTCGTTGTCATGTGTCATCTCGGTGGAACCATCGTCGCCAACATCAAATACAATATTCCAAGGAAGCTTTCCTTTACCAAGGAGTTTGTCGTTGTCAAACCCAACATAATATTGTAGCCCTGAATCTGTTGTGAATTCATAAAAGTATTGATCGTCGGCAGGGAATGCATTGTGAAGTTTAAACGGATAAGGATCAATAGAAAGATCACCAATCTCATCTAAATAACTTTTCCATTGTTCCATTAATAGTTTCATTAAAATGTCTCCTGTTCTCCATCTTCATAAGTTATAATAGTTTTGTTTGCTGGATGTGGTTGAATGTGAACCTTGATAAAATCATCCATTGAATCAAATACAGCAATACCACCGCGAGGAGGCGGATACAACCAGTGAATAACCGCTTGGCCTGTTGCTAGTTTAACTCCCTCAATCACAACACCCTCACCAGAAACACCTGTTTCATCTGTCTGTCTAAATACAGTAAATGAGCGAATTCCACGAGGTGCAAGTTTGGGTAGAGGTTGAGGTTTAAGCTCTTGTATTTGTTCTAATTCTTTCTTTTTTGTCGGCAAAATCAACCTCCAGGTGCGCCAGGAGGAGCAGACCCGCGATAATCAATCGGTGCCTTTTCTTTGAAAGGCCCACTGTCTTGATTTCCACCATGTCTTAATAGCCTTTTCATTTGTCTTATCAAACGTGGTTTTAATTCTGTCTGGAAGTCTTCTTCCAGTGCTCCCAAAAACGCGGACAACTTTTCACCCTCTGAAGCAATGCTTGATTCTATATCCTCCTCAGATGCTAGGATGTGAAAAAAATTATCTCCGAATAATTCCCGGTATGGTTCACGGTTCTTGCTCACAGCATTCCATGATCTTTCTACAGCTTTGGCATCCAGGGAACGGCCACCTTGTTCCAGACGTGATTGCTGGCGAGCCAACGAGGTTTCAAGAGGAATATCAACAAAGATCATTCCCACGTCATATCCTAGCTCCTCTAATTTATCCTTTTGATTTCTGATGACTCCAAATTGACCACCAGTCCCATCTACAATGAAACTTTCTCCGGCTTCTATTGATGCTTGTTGTTTTTCTTTGGCTGCGGCGCGAGCCTTATTAAACAATATAGCCATTTGGCTCATCTTGCCTCTTGTAGATTCATAATCTTCCATTGTCTTTTCGAGATTATAAATAAAAGTTTTATCACCATTCGACTCTTGACTAGCTGAAACATAAAGATCTTCAAGTGTATTGTGATCCCATCCATCTTCTGGTTCTTGTAATTGCAATATCTGACTTAACAGTTCTTTGAGTTTTATTCTCGCAGTTTTAAAGTCATCTTTTATTTTTGCTATATTTTTCCCCAGACCTGCTTGGTCTAACATTGGTTCATAAAAATCATCTGGATTTATTATATCCAACGTTTGTAAACCCAATCTATCAATTACAGTAGATTTGCCTGCGCCTGGTGCGCCTGCCATAAAAATAACTTTTGGTGATACAGTTTCTTGCTCACTCAAGTGTTGACGCCAACTTTCCATTATAAGTTTCATTTGGACAATTCCTTTATCAATTCTTCTTTTTGTTGTGAAGAGAGGTGGCGATTTAAAGTTTCTTTAATCACCTGAAAAGATGCTTCAACAATTTGTTTTCTGTCTATGTCACAATAAGGGCAATTCACAAAAACACCTTTCCTTCGACCCTTTAAACACACGGAACAAGCAGCTCTAATGTATAATTTAGAGTCTGATTCTTCTTCCATTATAACATAAATAGTTCAAAACCACAAGAGAAACAAAAGAAAAAAAGGTGACTTGCATTTTCACAAGTCACCTTTAAGATTCCAACAAAGAAGAAGAAACAATTATTTAATCTGAATTGTTCTGGGTTTCGCTGATTCTGCTTTGGGTAAAGTCACAACCATAACACCATTCTTATACGTTGCAGAAATTCCTTCAACATCACAATCTGCTGGGATTGTGTACGTTTTCGTATATTTAGTTGCGTAAGCATAGCTTTCTTTTTTGTTGCTTGCGTCGTAACCGATTGTCAAATGATTACCACCAACTGTGATACTGAAGTCTTTCTTGTCTAAGCCTGGTGCTATTAGAGAAATGTCGTATTTATCGTCTAAGTCTTTGACACTGGGCCTGTGTTTGTCCTCGTCTGTGCGAATTGCTGGTCTTGTCCAAAAGTCGTCAAGGTCAAATAACTTATCAAAAATGTCTACGTTAGAATTGTTAAAAAATGTTAGTCCGTTCATATTTCTAACCTCCATGTTCATAGTTTAAACACCAACAAATGACCGTCAAGTAAAAAATTACCCATGAAGAATATTTTTTACTTTTTGCCCCAGCATATCAGGACTACCGACTACAGTAATCTCACGACCATTTGTTAATGATATTCGAGAAAATTGTTGGGCCTGATGTAAACCTTCTGGTAATTTTCCATTAGCATGTAATCCAGCCACATTTTCGTCAGGGACCATTGAAACGATATGGCTTGAGTTTAAGATCACTTCCCTTAAGTTGTAGTGCCCTGATGATTCCATAACTTGCACTAATTTAATCATTTGCTTCTTTGGTGATTTCGGAATTAACATTATCTTCTCCCACTACACTTAATATATCTTGAGCCGCAACTTCTTGAGTTCCTTGAGTAACTTGATTCACATCGTGTCCCAAATGAATATCGGCATTTGTTTTGGTATAGCCCGCCAAAATACTTGAGCAATCCATCAACCTTAAATCAACTTTGGCTAATTGCTGACGCAGGTTGTCAATCGTCTTCAGAGCATCTGATACAGCATTTGCTTTTGATAGATTAATAGAGTCCTCTAAAGACTCTTGCACCTCCGTCAACTCTTCAGCAACATTACTGAGGAGTTGTGAGGTGTTACGTGGAACATCTTCGAGTTCACATGCATAACTTACAATAACTTTGGTCATAAATTTTTTCCTCTCTTATTTGGTTTCATTAAGTATCTTTCTTCTATTAAGAAGGTGTTTGTTTCTCCCATCGGTAGAATTTTGTATCTTTTTCCCCCAATGACTGCGCTTATAATTGGTAAATCATTTTCCAAGACAAAGCATATTCTGTCTTTTAAGTGTTTAAGTTCCTGGTTTGCCTCAGTATTTGAAACACTCGCACGAACCTGAACCATAGCCCCTATTGGAAATCTGGGTATTGCATAGGTTTCATCTAAAACTTTACGAGCATATTTATTTTGGGACATTCTTTCGTAATCTTTTTGAGTTGGGATATATGTTTCTTCTATAATGTTGTTGGCCAATTTTGTAAAGTATCCCACATGCTTATAATAGGCGGCCAAGATCTTTGCATCTTCTTGGTGATTATCCAGGTATTCTTTTTTCCACATACTAAATTTCATTTTTTCTTGTGGCGAAAAACGACTTTCAATCCTTTCAAGAGATTCAACCTGTTTTTCAGAAAGGCCACCTTTTTGTTCTAAAAAATCATGTAAAGAACCTAAAAACCTTTTTGAGGAATTAGAAATATCTTCTTTCAATAGCTTCTCTATTCTATTTTTAAAATTAGGATTTTCTTTTAGAGAGTTGCTATAAGACTGGGAATACTTATTTACGCTCATATACACATCTTATCACATAAGGCGATAATTGTCAAGAAATACTTTAACCCATATGCGAAACAACTGCCGTAACTATGGCACCAATACCCATTGAAAGTAATAACCATAAAAACTTATTCTTTTGTTTGACATCTTCTTCTAGCAATCTTAATCTGGCATACAAACCATTATCGGGATTATACACAGCTTCCTTAATTTTAGAAATATCATTAGACATTCTTTCCTGGTTTTCTTTCAAAACCATGAGAGCGTCCATTATTCGATCTTCAAGAAACTCTACACGCGCTGCTAATTGATCAACGTTTTGTTGTTCTGCTGGTGACACACATTAAATAGTTTTATGAACCTTATTCTTTCTCAACAATTGCGTGGTCGGTCAATAAAAGTGTGGAGGCAGCGGAAGCTGCATTTTGTAATGCACACCGTACAACCTTGAATGGATCAATAATACCATAGGTATACATATTGACAATATCGCCAGAAGCAAGATCAAGTCCGGCATCGGGATTGGTGTGGTTTTCGATTTTTTCTACATAAATATCGGGCGAAAGACCAGCATTTGAAACCATCTTCTTAAAAGGTTCGCGAACCGCTTGTTTTACGATTTCAACGCCTAATTCCTGCTCCTTGTTTTCCGCTTCAACAATAAGTTTTTTGGCAATACGAAGCAAACAAGATGAACCACCAGGGATAATTCCTTCTTTTTGAGCTGAACTAACTGCTTCCAGAGCATCTTCAACTCGATGCTTCTTTTCAATCATCTCGACTTCTGTTAGGCCGCCAACTTTAATAACAGCAATCGCCGAAGCAAGTCTACTGATCCTTTCCTGAACTGCGTTACATTTGTCTAGATCATCTTCATCAACGAGTTCTTGGTTGAGAGCTTCAATTCTCTTTTCAACCTTTTCGTCATCTTGATTACCTCCAACAATAGTTGTGAAGGTTTTATACGATTCAACAGTTTGAGCAGAACCAAAATGTTCTAGGCGAACTTTATTTAATGGTATACCACTCTCTCTTGAGATAAATGTAGCACCCACAGAGATACTTAAGTCTGATAGGATACTTCGACGCTCTTCGCCGTATCTCGGAGCTTTAATTGCCGCAACCTTCATCGTGCCTTTCATAGAATTCATGATCATTGCAGCAAGGGCTTGGCCTGAAATATCCTCGGCTATGATAATAAATGCCCGACCATCCCGTGCTGCAATTTCAAGAGCAGGAAGAATTTCGTCAATTGTTGAAATACTTCGATCTGTCACCATAATCATACAATCTTCATGACGCATTGAGCCACGTCGTTCATCGGTGACAAATGCATTTGCAAGCAGACCTGAATCAAACCTAAATCCTTCCATAAGCTCTAGAGATGTTTCATTAGATTTTGCTTCTTGAATGGTAATCGCACCATCTTTGCCCACCTGATCTACCGCTGTTGCGATGAGCTTTCCAATGCCTTTATCTCCATTAGCTGAAATTGTGGCAATTTGTTCAATTTCTTCCTTTGTTGAGATAGGTTGTGTTCTCTTACCAAGTTCTAAAACGATCTGGGAAATCGCTAAATCTATACCTCTTTTGAGTTCTACAGGACTTGCATTTGTTGCTAAGTGAGTCTGAGACTTTTCTAAAATGGCTCTGGCTAAAACTGTCGAAGTGGTGGTGCCGTCACCAGCAGATGAGTTTGTAGCTTCACTCGCTTGCTTGATTACTTGAACGCCCAGGTTTTCATACGGATCATCAAGTTCAAAGAACTTTGCCACAGTCACCCCATCTTTAGTAATGACAGGCTTTGTGTTTGTTCCTTTAAGAATGACATTTCTACCTCTTGGTCCTAAAGTTGCACCGACGGCATCAGCCAACTTATTGACTCCTAACATAATTTTTTCGTTTAGAGGTTTCCCAGATTGTATATGTTTCATATGTTTTTAAATCCTATCATACTTTGATAATACTTTTTAGTAAATCAAAGAGGTTTTAATGTTTTCAACCAGTTCAATTGTTTGAACGGCTTTGTTTTGGAACTTTTTTTGTATTTTTTTACTAATACTTCTTCGGATAAAGCCAGGATTTTTTGGATCTTTTAACGCTTGTGTAGGTATGATCAAAACTTCCCACTTAGAGGTGTCGTGCCAGTCGTTTGGTTCTTTCTCGGACCAACTCCCAGGTCGAACAAAGACTGCAACATCGAATTCATTGTCTGAATATGCAACATGACCCGACTTTGATGCCGCACCCTGATTCTTTTCAGAGTTTCGGCGTGTGTTTTCCATGTGTATTGTTCGAGATCTTAATTTTACTTGCACCCTTTTCCCGTTTTTAGTTACGAGATCATACCCTCCTTGGTTGTTTTCCTTGCCTCGATTAGGTCGCAATTCACACTGGACTGAAGTATTTTCATTAATCCAATCCCGTGCAAACAATTCCGCCGCAGGAGCAAACAATTTGCCCAATTCATTTGGCTTGCATGTAACCAACATAGAGTTTAAGGTTTCGTTAATATATTGATGTGATGACTTCAAATGTTTTCTCCTATCACTTAAGATACTGAATAGTAACAAAAAGAGTGTGAGATGTCAAGGGATTTCTTCTAAAATTTTATCAATATCGAAGCCAGCGCAATCAATTTTTCTGGTGGTGATATGATAATGATTAACAATACCCTTATAGGTGCCAAGAGCTACGGATGGGACTTTGGTTTTGATAATTTTTTCATTGCGAGTTGGAGTTTCTAAGGGAATACCATACGCTTGATTAAGGGCTTTCACTAGTGCTTTAAAAGCCGAACGTTGCACATCGTAAAAACCTAAAAATGGCTCCAAGGTGTTCCCGTGTACTTTCACACCTTTCCAAGTCGGTCGTGGACCAAAGCCACGAGAACGATAAATGTCTTGATACTTGGGGTAATAAGCGTTTGATATTTCAACACCAACACTTGTGTTATTCACTTTGCGATTACCAGCATGAAACCCAATGTGATTACAATCCATCAATTGATATATTGTTCCATCATTATCAATCAAGAAGTGTACCGATAGTTTGCGCTTTTTTAGCACATTATAGCAACTTTTTGATGATAAACACACATCCCAATGGGCAACGAACATCGTTGGGATGCGTTCATTTTTTACAGTTTTATAGCAATTTTTGGGCAACGAAAGCCCTTCAGTATCTTCATGAGTAACAACCTTATCCCAGTCAATTGAAACTCGTTTGCCGCCACATATGATGTGTTTCGTTGCTTCTTCTGATTCTTTCAGAATTTTATTGGCTTCTTGCTCAGTTTCGTATCTTCTTGTATCCGCTGGGTTGAGCTTTGCCTTGACCAAAAAGTCTACTGCTTTGTCAAACCATTTCATCTGCTATTCCCCATTTGACGGCAGTTTCAGCATCAAAATAGGTGTCTGTTTTTCTTCTAAAGATGTTTTTTATTTGACGCTCAGACAATGAAGTTTCAGCAGCAAGAGCTTTTGCATATTGATCTTGAAACCAACGAACCTCTTTTATGTCAACTTCCAACTCTTTTAAGGAGCCAAAGTGACCACCAGATATAGAATGCAACATTAGGCGACAATTTTTTCCCACTCTTCTCTTACCTTTTGTGCCTCCTGCCAATAGTAAGACACCAGCCGACATGATTTTACCAATACCAAAACAATTAATTTCTGCTTCCTTTCTAATATCTCTCATACAATCATAAAGAGCAAACATATCAGAAACAGAACCTCCCTCTGTTGAAATGATAAATTCTATTGGAAGATGCGTGGTCTTAACAACTGCCTCTTCTTCCTCTTCACATTCGACAACCTCTTCGACTGCGCCAGTGTCGTGCAGGTGATATAGTCCGGCTATTGCATTTTTGCAAGTTAGTTCACTTACTTCACCATATAAACTAACTATGCGGGGAATATAGTCTGAGCCAAATAGGGAAGGCAGCAACAAAAGTTCATTTGTTTTTTCTTCTACCTCTTCGTTTTGGTTCAGACGATTTTTTATTTTCATTTATAACCTCGATTACTTCAAAATTGTTTTCTGTCCACTTTATATCAACAACACCCGCAATATACTGAGCCAAAATATTTCTATATTTTCCCCATAATTGTGGTGTTAATTTTTTTTCTTTAGCACGTTCATAGCACCACCTTAAGACAGCATTTATCTTGAATGCTTTTTCTACCATGATAAGATTACTTTCTATTCTTATCACATCTTTTTGACGGATAAAGTCCAAAACAAATTCTCGACGTTTATCTTCAGACGATGCATTTGTTTCAAAACTCGTACCCATATTCATACCTTCTTCTCTTTATAAATATGCGTCAACTCCTCCATCATCCCTTTCCAATCGTCAAATTCGACATGCCACTGGTATTCGAGAGGGTAGTTTTCAATGTAATCATTTAACAATTCGTCTTTCCAGTCTTCAAATTGGTGCTGAAAATCTATTCTAATTTTTTTTGCTTCTTCTGTATCTCCCGCATCTTCCATCTTCTGAAGGCACATCTGTTCAATATATGACACCTTATAGACTATAGTCCCAATCAATGCCAAGATTTTATAAGATATTTTTTGAACAAACAATGAACCCGACCTGAAAGTGGTCCAACTGTAAAGAATGGTTTTAAAGATATATCCTGCGATAAAGCCGCAAAGGGCAACAAGTAATAAGTCTTGATTCATGGGATACAGTATACACCACACTCAGACATAAATCAAGAACAATTTTGCAGGGAAATAAGAAATACTAGTGCCGTAACAAAGACACCTAATTGAAAACCAAATGAAAAATATACAAATTTTTCATTTATCATAATGAGGGTTACTTAGTTTTTTTGCTTTCAGAAATTAATCGTTTCACAACTCGTTCGTAAACACGACGTTTAATTTCTTCGATGACTTCAGGAGTGATTGCAGGTTTATCCTCAACAATTTCCAAGTCTAATCCCTTAAGAGCTGCTTCGTAGAGTTCGGCATTCGCTTCCTCGTCAAGGTCTACATCCATATCTACTTCCATCTCGTCATCAACAACTAAAGCATCATCAGCATCACCAACTGCACCTCGAAGTTTGTCGGCCAGAGCAATTATATCTTGCGCTTCTTCATCAGTAATAGTAACTTCGCCATCAGCCATTGCATCGTCGGCGTCTAGCTCATCAGCTTCTTCGTCAGCTTCTTTATCTTCAGCACCAAGTTCGTCTTCAGTGGCATCTAATTCAGATTCCAACTCCTCTTTATCTTCTTCGTTTACTTCTTCGGCAGATTCTTCCATATAATCTCGATGACTTCTTGATTCATCACCCTTGTTTCCGCCATATTCTTCGTCAAGGTCTTCTTCTTCCTTCATATAATCACGATGACTGCGAGATTCGTCGCCTTTATTTCCGCCATACGTTTCATCAAGCTCCTCTTCCTCTTTCATATAATCACGGTCACTTCGGGATTCATCTCCCTTATTTCCACCATATGGTTGGCGCTTTTCGTCCAATGAGGTATATTTGTCACTAATGAAACCATCACCTAGCGAATCCATGTTTGCTAGTTTCATCATGCGACGAACGGTTCCTTCATTTAATAGGGGCTTATTTTTTTTTGCCATTTTGCGGGTTCTCCTTAACTTTTTAAAAGTCTTACTGCTATAAATAGTAAGTAAAATAGTAAAAAGCAGCTTATAAAATATTGAAAATTGACGTTAATCGGTTATTTAACTTTTTTAGTGCTGAACTTTCGATCTGTTTGACTCGCGAAGGGGTAAGATTAAGTCTTTCACCTATCTCTCTAAACACTAATTTATCGTGTTTTTGTACCGAAATTTCACTACAATTGAAATCTTCTGGGTAATTTATCCACAATCTACAGTCTTTTGCTTTACAGCACTTTTTTTTCTTTTTACACTCATCATAACACTTCATAGGTCAGGGTGCTCCTTTTCTAAAATATCAAATATGTTTTCTACCTCTTCATCACCTAAAGCAAATTTATTCTTTGTTTCCTCAGCTTTTTTGATATTTTTCATCACCTTTTTTCTTTGAACATTATTCTGGATTGAATTATCTTTTTTAAATTTATTAAGAAAGAGTGCCAATTCAGGATCCCTATTAATGTATCCGTCCATAATTGCTCTGAAAAACTTTGCCTGAGTTAAACTGTCGTACTGCAATTGAATTTTAAAGTTTGCCTTAACACTCTCATCTACAGTAAAAATAATCTTAACTTTGTTGTCGCTCATTACCTCTCCATTGTAAGTATTTTTGGGGTCGGCGACCACTGAAAGCCTCCAAACTCTACCACCACAGAGGGGAAAGGGGCTGAATGACTTGGCGCATCTGAATTAAGGTTTTTAAACTTCAACCGCCCCTTGATAAAATAAATTGCACTTGCATATTTCATGACATACTCGTGCCAATATTTTGTATCGGTTCGAGCTGGAATTAAAAGAACAACCAAAGCACCATTGTTGGTGGACTCCTCCGCTGCTTTTCTAACCCAGGCTCCGATGTTTCCATATGGGGGGTTGACAAACACCGTTTCATTTTTCCAACTTTTAGACAACCCATCTTCCATCATGGTGTAGTATTTAGAGCACTTATGATTGTTGGCGGTTGCACAAGGATCAAGCGAAAATGTATATTTTTTGTTTAGTTTATTGTAGATATTATCTGGTGTTCCCCACTCATCACTTTTAGAACTAAATATCACCTTTTGACTTCGTGTATCCATCTTTCATTTCCTCCACTAATTTTTTGGCTGCGCCCCAACATTCAGGACAATAAAGTCGCACCTTCTCCTCTTTAACAACCACGCTCCACGACATTACCATATCTTTATTCTTTTTATCAAAATCTTTTTGACAAACCAAACAATGATCTGCGAGCTTGTTAAAAAGACCTACTTTCTTTTGTAACTCTTTCTTAGCTTCCTTTTCCTTGTCTCGTTTAATTTTTTTCTTTAAACTATTCATCTTTTTGTTTTTTCGTGTCGGTTGAACCTAACGCTCCGTCGCCTCGATCAGAAAGAGTGATTGGCCACCAATCATACAAGTTTCCATTCCCCGTTTCCAGGGCTCGAAAATGAACTACGGGAATCATTACAGCTTGAGCTATTTTATCTCCCGGTTCCAGAACCTGTGTTTCATTGCCAATGTTGTGTAAATTGATGAAAACTTCACCATCATACCCACTATCAACAACACATGCCCCCACAATCAAAGAACGTTTTGCTGCAACACCAGAACGGTTTTTTATCTCCAACATATAACCATGAGGGACTCCAAAGCGCAATCCCGTCGGGAGCAGCTTGCTTTCTCCTGGTTTAATAATGATTGCATCCACAGTTGGGTTTGGTAAAAATCCTTGAGGTTCTGGGTTAAAAAACAAATCTAAACCCGCATCACTAGGGTTGGCTCGTTCTGGTGGGCGAGCTGTTGCTCTCACTCGTGCATATTCTATAATCATTTATCTCTCCTTCACATTTGGGTTTCTAAAACTAACCCATGATCGCAACAGCTTGCCACGACCTGGACCTTCTGAATGTTTATTATACCACAACACCTTCCAGCCCATTTTTTTATATTCATCTAAAATTCTATATTCCTCTAGCAAAGTATCTCGCCAGCCGGGAGGAATATCTACCTCGATCCCCTTTAGCGTGTTTGCATCTGAACGTTGGGCTTGGATTGCTGCATTAAAAAGTTTAATAATGTCCTTCCTGGTTATTGGCTTATTAATCACTTCATCGAAATCATCAATGTTAATATCATATTCATCCATTTAAAAATACCTCTCACAGTAGTAAAAAAGTATCCAATCCCCTGAATGAGGATCTTCTACCATTTCAAATTGTTTTACTTTCTTCTTTTCCATCCCGAGTTTATTTCCGTGACGGGCGGCTCTTTCCATCAAATACTCCGACACTCTTCCAGTCGCTTCGTATTCTGCCTCATCTCTACCAACTATAAGACGGTAGACCTCTAAAGTTTCTTCATCCATATTAATTTATCCTATTAGTTTAAAATTAGCCTTAATAGATCTGGTAGAAAATCCCCATTGCGGATCAAATTCCAATTTAGAAACATATGGTCGATTTATGTGTACCAATTCGTTAGGTTTTATGTTCCAACACTTGATATTTGTAGTTTGACACGTGTCATCAATAGCATTGATTATCCAAAAAGTTTTCCCATTTCTGGTTTTCTTAGGAATAACTTCACGCGGAACAAACCAGCATACCTGCAAGTCTTTATCGTATTCTGCGATAGGTGGAACTTTGAGATAGTTTAACCTTTCTTTAACCTTTTTGTCAACAACCAGTTCAAACGGAAAAATACCAGTCAAACTTACAACATTCTCAATCTTTTCCTCTTCTGAAAAGTCATGTTCTATTGCGAACTTCTTGATATTTTCGTCTAACTTTTTCTTAGTCTTTGGTCGATTGTCGATGATGGACAGCCAAAGGTGCCTACAATGTTTGAACCTGCTGTCCACAATAGTATCGCAAGCTCCAGATCGAACCAAAACATCTAAAGATTTCTTGTTTAACTTTGAGTAACTTATTTCTGGATTAAAGAGCAGTTCTTCTACCGTCTGAAAGGGTCTATGTTCAAGAATCTGATCCATCGCTTTATCACCCAAACCCTTAATGGATGTTAGTGGTTGAACCAGTTTGTTTTCGCCAGAAACATCCCAGTTTCTTCCAGATAGATTAATATTTACTTCTTGAATCTCATAGCCCAAATTCTTAACAATATTGATGGCCTTCTCTTTGCGACTTTCTGGTTCTTTGTTCAGAAACGCAGCAATCCATTCTAGTGGATGGTTGTCTAATAGCCATGCACACTGAAAGGATAAAATACTATAACCCAAAGCATGAGACTTGTTAAAGCCATAACCACTGAAATACTCAAAAGTTTTCCAAAGAGATTCAGCCTGCTCTTCCTTAATTCCTTTCTCTGTACATCCCTCCACAAACTTTCTATGTATCTTAAACTTTTCTTTTGCACCTTTGCCAGTTCCTTTCTTGGTTAATAATTTACGTAAAAGATTTCCCTCATCCAATGAGATATTTTTACCTAGTCGGTGAGCTAAGAGAGCAATTTGTTCTTGAAAAATCAAAAAGCCATATGTCTCTTCTGTCACTTCTTGAACGATTGGGTGAATATATTTGACGTAGTTAGGGTTCTCTTTTGCTTCAACGTAACTTTTGTCCACCTTTGCACTTAATGGTCCTGGTCGAAAAATAGAGGTAATAGCAGCAATGTCTACAAGCGATGTAGGTTTTGCTTGTTTACAGAAACTTTGTGCGCCAGATTCAGTAAATTGAAAAATACCTGCCCACTTTCCTTTATGAAAGATATTTTTATAAATCTTCTGTTCATCAAAGTCCATAGTATCTGGGTGGAGGTTTTCTTCGTAAAACTTTTTGACTTGAGAAAAATCTGGTTCTTGACCTGTCTTCTTTTGAATGACACGAGAAATTGCGTCCTCAATCATCCTAAGCGTACTAAGTCCGAGAATATCAAACTTAATAAAACCCATCGGCTCCAGGTGTCTTACGTTTTGCCCTTCGGTCCATGGAGTTTGTCGTACACCACCAGAATAAATTAGTGGCATATACTTGTTCAAGTCTTCACCAACAACCAAGCCACCCGCATGGCGAGAACAAGAGCGAACTTGACCCTTCAATGTCTTAACGTGTGGTTCCACTTGTGGATATTTCTTCAAGAACTCTTGCAAGCTCTTACTATATTTCATCAGCTCATCGAACGTAGGATCATATACTCCAGCTTTGATGCCATGATCACGTTTTGCTGGGCCTGTCGCTTCAAAAACCATCTTCTTGGTTACAAGATTAACTTCTTGATATGGAATATCATAAAACTTAGAAATATCTTTAATTAAAGAACGTAACTGTAAGGTGTTCCAGTTTGAAATCGGAACCACATTATCTTCACCCCACTCATCGATCAGTGCCTCCTTTAGTGACATTGGATCGGAAACATCATAATCAATATCAGGATAATCTTTTGCATCTGATCTCAAGAAGCGTGAAAAAAGAAGTCCATACTTAATTGGATCCACCTGTGTGATTCCTAGGACATAAGCAACAAGCGATCCACCAGCAGAACCTCGTGATGGTCCTGTGATCTGCATCGAGGAGGCTTTGTCCGAAATTGCTTTCATTGTCAGAAAATATCTACTAAACCCTCGGTCTTTGATGACTTGAAGTTCGTGTTGCAATCGCTCTATATATTTTGGCTCGTTAAGACCTTTTGATTGCATATTGTTGGTTGAAAGAACTGAGAGAGCTTCATCTTCCGACATCCCTTCGGGAATAACAAAAGAGGGTAGGCGTACTTTGTTGTCGGGATAAAACTTTTCGATCCTATTGTGAGCGATATAATGAGTTCGAGAGATGGAGTCCTTAATCAATTCATCATCAAATTTAAAACCCAATTCCGATGAGTATTTTTTATAGGATGCAAACATTTGATCACCGTTCTTGGGATAAAGTTCCATGCCATACTCCTCCAGATCATCAGCCATTTCACCAAAAAAGGCTGTTGCACCGGGCCTGAATCGTTTGTAAAGCTCTCTTGACTTCCAAACATCTGGATTAAAATAATGACTATCAGCAGTTGAAATCAGCTTGACATCATATTCTTTTGCAACTTGAATGATTAAACTATTCAGTTTCATTTGCGTTGGGTGCTTGAACCATTGCAATTCTGCATACCAACGATCACCCAAAATACGTTGCATATTTTCAGTAGTTTTACGCATTGCATTTAGGATGGCCTCATCCCCATTGTCCATGTTTTCCCACAAATCTCCTGCATAAACTCCACCTAAACAGGCTGAGGAAGCGATGATGCCTTCGTTGTGTTGTTGGAGTAGATTGTAATCAATTCGCGGGAAGCGATAAAAATTACCTGGCTTGTATGATTGAGAAATTAACTGAAATA
>CEUX01018090.1_pt1 | contig 18450 bp, 20 predicted proteins | sample 531361 | NCBI WGS metagenome assembly CEUX01 (sample SAMEA2622736, study PRJEB7988) | marine metagenome | isolation source: saline water (ENVO:00002010), including
CTCCTGTTCTTATTAGAAACAGAGAGACTTGGAATATTACATCCGTTTCTCCTAGGCCCACTCATAACTATGATGGTGGTTATGCTGGTTGGACCGGTGAAGATGGTCATGATATAACGGCTACTGTTACGGCGACTTCTTCCCATAATAGACAAGACAAAGTTGAGATAGAGTCTAAGTTTACCAGCTCGCAAACTTGGGCTGCACTAAGTAGTAGTAATTGGACTGTAGGACAGACGGGGACGCAGAATCTTGCTGGAGAACCCTCTGCGGAGACTCGAACAGAAGGATTCACTATTACAGCCGAACCAATGGTCACTATAGGAAAAGAAAAAAGAAGATATGTTGTAGTGTCCCATAAGTCTATGAAGGACTACTCAGGAACTGACAACCCGGTGGATCTTCATTGCGCGGTTGTAGAGGTGGAGTTTAAGTGCAGGGCAATAGACAATACCACATGATAGGATACAGAAAAATAATTCTTGACATAAGATGTCCTTTGCGATATAATTCTACAATGGAGAAGTATTATGAGTGCAGCTAGATATGATTTAGTCATTGATCAGGGAGCGTCCTTCTCAATAGACATAACGGTTAAAGAGAACGGGGTGATTAAAAACCTAACGGGCTACTCTGCCCGCGCCCAGATGCGGACTACAAAAACAGCTAGCTCTGTGGCAGCCTCTTTCACCTGTACTATACCTACTCCTACTAATGGAGAGGTTAAAATGGAACTCTCCCCGTCTACGTCTTCTGCTATGGCTGCAGGCTCCTTCTATTATGACTTGGAGATATATACTTCCAGTGACGCTATAGTTAAACGACTAATTGAAGGAATTGTGACTCTCACACAAGAAGTAACGAGATAACCATGGCTATTGAAAATAAAACTTCTGTTACTATCGCTGAATCCGTAACACAAGTCGTAGTGGATACTCTTGAGGCTATTTCTATAGACCTTACAGAGGATATTACCACGATTTCAATAAACAATCTAGCCGTACCTGCACAAGCTACAGATGGCACAGGGGTGGGGGTAACCCCTTATAAGACAATAACGGCTACAAATGTACAAAGTGCTTTAGAACAATTAGCAGATCAGCACTTTAAGTCGACAGACGCACCTACGGGCTCCAATATTAGTGAAGGGGACTTTTGGTACGAAACAGATTCAGAAACACTGCATGTCTATAGAGAGGTGTCTACTGGAGTATTTGAGTGGGTTCCCATACTGCTCAGCACTTCCGACTCCGATACTTTAGACGGGGGGTCTTACTAAGACCTGTTAGGCTTTTATTATGGCTCAAACAATCAAAATTAAAAGGTCTACGGGATCTTCGGCTCCCTCTACCTTAGCAGTAGGAGAACTGGCATACACTAAGGGCACAGATACCTTTTACATAGGAGATCCTGCAAATGCAAACACTCCTATCGCAATCGGTGGTGCAATTAAAAACAATGCAGGAACTCCTGTACTTGCTACAGGTGTAACTGCAGCTGAAGTTCGTAGCTTAATTAGTGTAGATGCCGCAGGAACTGACAACTCTACAAGCGTTACTCTTGCTACTGTTTCGGGCAACTACTTAAGTCTGTCTGGTCAAGCAATTACTGCTGGAACTGTGCCTTTAACTCTTGGAGGAACTGGAGCAACTTCAGCAGCGGCAGCTCGAACGAATCTAGATCTTGTACCCGGTACGGATGTTTTAGCTTATGATGCAAATCTTCAAAGTTTTGTGGCCGCTTTTACACTTCCTACTTCTGACGGTAGTGCTAACCAAGTACTTAAAACGAATGGCTCAGGCACTCTTTCTTTTTCTAGTGATACAGATGTAGATGTAAGTATAGCTAATCTTACAGCAAGACTTCCTCAAGTAACTGAAAGCGTTACTATTGGTGACGGTACAGATGTAACCGTAACAATGGCAGGCGCTTTGACTGTTACTGGAAATCTTACAGTAAACGGCACTACTACAACTGTTAACTCTACCACTACTACTCTTGATGATCCTATTATGACTCTGGGAGGCGACAGTGCTCCTGGAAGTGATGATAATAAGGATAGAGGCCTTGAGTTTAGGTGGCATAACGGAAGTGCTGCAAAACTTGGGTTTTTTGGATTTGACGACAGCACTGGAAAGTTTACTTTTATTCCGGATGCTACCAATTCTTCTGAAGTATTTAGCGGCACCGCAGGAACCATAGCTGCTGCCACCTTCGAAGGCAATCTTACGATGGACAGTGTAGCACTTACAACTGTTCAAACTAGCGGAGAGTCTTTTGCGGATAATAATACGTCTATAATGACCTCTGCCGCTATTGACGACCGTATACTTTCTTATGGGTATTCTACCACTACTGGAGACATCACTTCAGTACAAATCTCTAGTTCAGATAGCAGTATCTCTGGAACAGGCACAGGCTCTTCAGGAGCAATTTCTTTTGACTTAGAAGTCGCAACAATCGACGGCGGAACATACTAAGAGTACATTATGGCGACGATAAAACTAAAGAGAGGCACAAGTGCTCCTACTACGAGTAATATTGTTGATGGCGAAATAGCAGTAGATAAATCATCACAAAAGTTGTATATTCGTGACGGTAGCACTATAAAAGAGATTGGGCGAAGAGACTCTGTACCGTTGTCAGGCGGCACCATGACGGGCAACCTCGTGGTCCCAAATTTGGACATAAGCGGCAACGTCGATATTGACGGAACTTTAGAAACTGACGCATTTTCTATCAACGGGACCACAGTCTCCTCAACCGCAGCAGAACTCAACGTTCTTGATCCGGCGCTTAAAGAAGACAACTCAATTTACATAGGGTCTGATCCTTCTGGAACCACCAGCACCGCTCAATACAACACAGCTTTGGGACATGAGGCGCTTGATGCAATCACTGCAGGAGATAACAACACCGCTGTAGGAAAAGGGGCGTCTAGCGCTCTTACATCAGCGGATAATACCGTTTCTGTAGGTTCTTCCGCTCTTGGTGCAGTAACGGAAGGAAACAGTAATGTCGGAGTTGGTTTTGAAGCTGGACTAGCAACAACTACGGGAAATCTAAACACGGTTGTAGGTACCCAAGCCCTATTTACAAATATAGCAGGAGACAGATCAACTGCCATCGGCTATCAAGCCTTGTTCTCAGCAACTCCCGCCTCTGGAAATGAAGACTCACTCAATGTAGGCGTAGGAATGTACGCAGGTCGAGGTATTACTACAGGACGCTCAAATGTAGCAATTGGCTCTTATGCGATGGATGAGGGCGATGCCACGGGAGATCTAAACACTGTCATAGGAACTTACGCAGGAGAGGATTTCACTAGTAGTGGGTATAATACAGTAGTAGGGGCCTATGCAGCTCAAAAACAGACATCAGGTGATCTAAATGTAGTCTTTGGCTATAAGGCTCTTAATACAAATACTGTAGGAGATAGAAATACAGCAGTCGGGTATGAAGCTCTAAGATATCTGAACCCTAGCAGCAACGCTGACATGTACAATACTGCGCTTGGCTTTAAGGCCGGATTCGATGTTAGCACAGGAACCCAGAATACTTATATAGGGGCTTTTTCAGGAGAAGAGGTTACAACAGGGCTGGGAAATGTAGGTGTTGGTTACATGTCTATGGGAACCAATCAGGAATCCACAGGCAATTATAATGTTGGTATAGGAAGGTTTGCCGCGCGCGCTATAACGTCTGGGGCGGATAATACCGTAGTAGGCCGTAACGCAGGGTATGACTTAACTTCTGGAAGTGCCAACACACTTATTGGAGAGCATGCAGGAAATAATGTTACTGATGCTGACTATAACGTTGCGGTTGGTGCTCACTCAATGAATTCTACGACTGAGGGCGATCTTAACGTTGCTGTAGGCTACAGTGCTTTATATGAGAATACTGTCGGAGACAGGAATGTAGCCATAGGTAACTCTGCTTTATATAATACGAACCCTAGTAGCAATGCCGACACGTATAATGTTGCTGTTGGTTCATCTGCAGGAAATAAAACTACTACTGGAGTTCAAAACGTTTACATAGGTGCCCATGCGGGCTATAAAGTTACAACTGGTGACTATAACACTCATGTGGGCCATTATGCGGGCGGAGGAGATTCCTCAAACGATGCTACGGGAGACTACAACACTTCCTTAGGCAGAAAAGCTCTTGCAAATATTGAAGGAGCAGCTGCGGCCAATACTGCAATAGGCTTCGGCGCTCTTGAGAACATGGAAACGGGCGCTTACAATACACTTGTCGGGGCATATTGCGACACAACGGCCACAAATTCCCAAAAAGCTGTAGGCATCGGTTATAACCTAGATTGTGAGGCAGGCTACACTACAGTAGGTGAGGGCAGCAACGACATCAGAGCCCCACATGGCACCGCAACATGGGCAGACGTCTCTGACGAAAGATACAAGAAAGACATTGTAGATTCGTCTGCTGGGCTGAACTTCATTAATGCGCTGCGTCCTAGAACTTTCAAGTACAAAACTCTTGGTGAGCTACCAGAAACCTTTAGAGCCTACGAGGCTGACTCAACTGAAGTCTTTAAAAACTCTAAGACAAACCACGGATTTATAGCTCAAGAAGTTAAGGCGGCTATAGATGCTGACGACAGTATCAAAGATGGCTTTAGGCTCTGGGACGATAGGGAAGATGGTTCTCAGGAAGTTGCGGAAAGCGCGTTAATACCGATTCTCGTGAAAGCTATCCAAGAACAGCAAGCATTGATTGAATCATTAACTGCAAGAATTAAAAAACTAGAAGGAGAATAATTATGGCTTCAGAATTTGCACGTACCACCGAAGGAAAAGCGCAGGATTACACAGCAATGGGCCACTCAGTTAATCTGATTAACAAAATTCGGAATAACACAGACTCGGACTCAGATAGGGACCCCCCGACAGCCGAAGAGCTTAAAGACCGTGTTTCAAGAAATGTTGAACATCTTGAGATCATGGTTGCTCTCGAAGACTGGGGGGATGAAGATATGACGGCTATTAATGCGGCAATCACTAATGGAAAAGCTTACGTAGCTAGCTAATAAAAAAGGGGCCGAAGCCCCTTAATTTTTAATGCGTCTCCTGTGGTGTTTCTTCTTCAGGTTCTTCAACTTCGGCATGTTGTTCACGGGCTTGTTGGTGAATTTTCTGAATCAACTGCATACTCATTTTCGCTGGGAGTTCCAGCAAGCCTGCGAGTACAAGATTCGCTTCTTCAATAGTTAGTTCTAGGTTCATTTAAAAATGTCCTTCCAGTTACCAGTTGTACTTGCTCGAGCATACTCTGTTGCTCTGTTCTCAAAAAAGTTGGTGTGTTCCACTGCGTTCAACATATAGTCAAGCCAGCTAAGAGGATTTTCTTCACTTCCAAAAATCTTCTTCATTCCCAAACCCAAAAGACGCCTATCCGCAATATAGCGAATATACTGCTTTACTTCTTCTGGAGTAAGTTCTGGAACTTCTGCGTCTTCAAAGCAGAGGTCAATAAAGGCATCCTCTAGTTCTACGGTCCTTTCAGCCGCACAATAGATTTCATACTTTAAATCATCTGTCCAGAGGTCTGGATTTTCTTTGATAAACGTTCGAAAGAGCTGTGACATTCCTTCCACATGAAGCGTCTCATCTCGAATCGACCATGTAACTATCTGTCCCATCCCTTTCATTAGGTTATGGCGAGGAAAGTTCAGCAGAATAGCAAAACTACTAAAAAGCTGAACCCCCTCAGTAAAACCACTAAACACTGCAAGTGTTTTCGCAATATCTAGTGGAGTATCCGTACCAAAGTCACTTAGATACTCATGCTTATCCAACATGGCTTTGTGTTCAAAAAAGCGCTGATATTCATCATCCCTACACCCAATGGTTTCGAGAAGAAGTGAATACGCTTCTTGATGCACAGCTTCCATTGCTGCAAAAGCAGAAAGCATCATCCGTATCTCTGGTTGCTTAAACGTAGGCAGATAGTGTTTTGCATAACCACAACACACATCCACATCCGCTTGCGTAAAAAACCGAAAAATACTAGAAATAAGATTCTTGTTTTCTTTAGTCAGTCTTTCTCTGTAGTCCCTCAAATCATCTGCAAGATTGACTTCATCAGGCAACCAATGCATATGTTGTTGAGACTTATAGTGCTCAAAAGCCCAAGGATAGTTAAAGGGCTTATAGTATTCTCTTTCTTCTAATAGACTCATTCTCTACCCCTCGCAAGCTAAACAGCTCTCCTCATCCATGCTTTCAAAAATACGTTGACGAAGCACTTCATCTGATACATTCTCAGCGCGTTTATACGCTTCGCTTCTCAGATAGTACAAAGTCTTTACTCCACGCTTCCACGCCATCATATGAGTGGCATGTAGCTCCTGCTTTGAAACGTTTGCTGGAAAAAAGATATTCAATGACTGACTTTGACAGATATATTCCTGTCTATCAGCAGCCATTTCAATTACCCAACGCTGGTCAATCTCTACAGCGGTTTTGAATACATCTTTTGTCCAATCGTCAAGAAAATCCAAGTGTTGTACTGAGCCATTATTCGTAATAATGCTCTTCCAAACCTCTTCATTATCTTCGCCTACGTCTTGTAGTATCGCTTCAAGATACTCATTTTTGAGCAAGCTACTGCCTGACTTAGTTTTTTGCGTAAATGCATTAGCCCTATAAGGCTCAATGCTGGGAGAAGTATTACCACAAATAATACTAGAACTGGCGTTAGGAGCGATAGCCAGCAAATGAGCATTGCGGACTCTACCAGTATCGTCATCGGGACAAGCCCCTCGTTCGAAAGCCAAGTTTTCAGTCGCTCTACGCGCACCTCCTTTAATATTTCTAAACATGGATAGGTTTGTGCTTTTTGCCATAGGGCTTTCGAACGGAATACTATGTCTTTGTAAGTAAGCATGAAACCCCATTGCCCCCAAACCAATACTCCTTTCGCTCATAGCACTATACTTGGCTTTTTCGAGCTGTGAAGGAGCTTTATCAATGAAATAAGTAAGAACATTATCTAGCATATGGACAAGGTCAGGAATGAACTTTTCATTATCCTTCCACTCATCATACTCTTCCAAATTTACACTTGAAAGACAACATACTGCTGTTCTGTCCTCGTCCGTAGGAAGAGTAATCTCAGAACAAAGATTAGATTGATTTACATTCAGTCCTTTCCTTCTTTGAAAGTCAGGAAGAGCTTCATCAACCGTGTCCTTAAACATAATGTAAGGCTCACCTGTTTCCACACGATTTTGGATAAGTTTTACCCAAAGTGTTTTTGCAGATACAGTTTTCTTTGTTTCATTCGTATTGGGATCAATTAAGTCCCATGAATCGTCATACCCTTCAATTCGAGTAGCATTTTCAATAATTTGCATGAAATCATCAGAAACTACTACTCCGTGGTGTAAGTTCGTAGACTTACGGTTTATATCACCTCCCGTTGGTTTTCTTATGTCCAGAAACTCTTCAATTTCCGGATGAGAGATATCGAGATAAGCTGCATAGCTTCCTCGACGCGTTACTCCTTGAGAAAATGCAAGCATTTCTGAATCTACTACTTTTAGAAACGGAATTACGCCCGTACTTTCGGAGCCATTGCTCGTTTTCGAGCCTACACTCCTGACCCCGCTCCAACACCCACCTACGCCTCCTCCTACAGAAGAAAGAAACGCATTTTCAGTGTAGTGATTGGTGATTCCGACTCTGCTGTCATCTACATAGTTCAAAAAACAACTGATGGGCAGACCTCGTGTCGTGCCTCCATTTGAAAGAACTGGTGTAGAGAACATAAACCACAACTTACTTGCATAATCATACAAGCGTTGTGCATGCTCATCATCGTCTGCGAAAGCCATAGCTGCCCGACCAAATGCCTCTTGAGGGGACTTTTCTCCTGCAAGAAGATACCTGTCCTTTAAAGTCTTAAAACTAAAGTCGGACAGGTACTTATCCCTAGAATAGTTAAGCTGCAACACCCATTATCTCCTGTATAGCAGATACATTGTCTGCCCCTAGTGCATCGTCACAATATGTAATTAAATCCATGAGCTGATAGTTTACCAGAATTCTTTCCGCGTTCTCATTCAAGCTCTGAATATACTTGTACTTACTGTTTATAGGAATGGCATCATAAATCTCAAATGCACTCCCATAATCTCTTATTAGGCTGCTTGCCCTCTTAGGGCCGATGCCTGGGATTCCTGCAACATTGTCTCCTGAGTCCCCAGTGAGGCACTTGAGAGAAATGTACTCTTCTTGAGGTACATCGTACTGGTCTTTCCAAGTATCTATAGTAGTTTCTTTACGAGTAACGTAAGAAAATCTACTTACTCCTTCTTGGATTAACAAGTCCCAATCCCTATCGCTTGAAACCAGCCATATAGTCCCTAAGTCATATGTATCTCGGTGTTTTACTAGATGTGCTGCAATGTCATCTGCCTCAACACCTCGAAATCTAAGGATTCTATAGTCGGACTGTAATAGGGAAAGCGTTTCTTCGTACTCCGAAATAAACTCTTCGAAGTCCATTTTCTCTTTTTCAGTCTGTTTTGCAATTTTTTCTGCTCGGTTTTGCTTATACTCCTCATCAATGTCTCTTCGGAAGCTAGATGCTCCCAGATCCGCAGTTATAATTATCCTGTCACAGTTATAGGACTTGGCCAATGACTGTACAGTTTGTTGATACTTATACCTAAAGTCTGTGTCTCCCCTATGCTTCCACCTGAATGCAAGATTAAGGGAATCTACAATTAGAGTTCCCCCACCTTCATTTTCTAGTTTATCGTTAAAACTAAATGCCATTTATTGTAAAAACCTCGGCTTTTCTTTTTCAAGCCATTCTTCTGCTAGTAGAACGTAACATCTAAGAAATCGAATATACAAATACTCTTCCGTAACGTCCGGGCCTATATCAGTAACCACATAAACTGGTGATCGATTATACTTGAAAAATAGAAGAGGTACTTGATCTCCGCCTTCTGCTTGTATAATTAATTTTTTCCACCATTTTATTAAGTTATTTGTCTTTTTCTGAGTAAATATCCTATCCGACAAGGGAGATTCTGCATAATTTTTTACTTCTATACAGAAGACGTTCTTTTCATGGGGAACATATAAATCTCCTTTTAGATACTCTAGGGCACCAGAATTAGGTACTCGTTCAAACTGTAAGTCAGAATGCTCTCTGAGCATATCTCTAACGAGGTACTCTCCTCTAGCTCCTTTTGCCCTTGAATCTACCATTTTATCTATCTAAGGAACTCACATTTCCGTCTTTCACTACTTCAACCTTTTCGAGTAGTGGGTGAGTCCAGCCGTGAGAAACTACATAAGTATTCAACTCTTCTTTCAGAAGAACTTCTACTAGCTTTTCTCTTCCTGCGTCGTCTAGCACGTTAGTAACTTCGTCTAAGAACAGGACATTCAGTCGAGACTTAGAAATACTACTCATTAGCTTTCTAATTGCAAGTAGTGTAGCGGTATTAACTCTTGCTAACTCTCCTGAAGAAAGAGCAAGTATATCCACTATATTTTCATTGTCTGTTACTTGTACGTTCAGTTTATCATTTACTACAATAAATTGTAACGTAAATCTACCATCAGATAACTCTGCTAGATATGTGTTTGTTAACTCTTCTAATTCCTTTACAAGATTTTCTATCTTGTATGCAATTAATCCATTCGTACTGAATGCTTTCTTCAACACTTCCAAGTTAGAGTTTAAGGTTTCTACTTCAGATAACCTCTCTCCTGCATTATTCAGTTTTTCAAGAAAAGAATCTCGTTGAGCTTGAATAATAGATATTCGATTATTAGAGAGAGTACGTTTTTCATTTTCTTTCGTAATCTCTTTTATTCTCTCTTTAGCTTTCTCTATTCTTAGGGAAACTTCTGAGATTTGTTTTAGTAAATCTTCTTTCTCTATTATTTCCGAAGGAAGAGAGTTATCTACACTTCTATACAACTCTCTCCACTCTGACTCTAGCTTTTCTCTTCTATCTACCTCTTCGTTGTTTGCTTTTATCTCTTGTACTAGTTGAGTAGCTGAATTCAGCTTCTGCTTTGTGTCTACCATGTTTTTTGCATGAGCAGTCAATAAATCTGTAAAAGAGTCTTTTGGAATCTTTTGCCCACAAGAGGAGCACACATCTGGAGTAGCCTCGAGTTTGTCTATTTCTTTTTTAAGAAAGGAATAAGTGGCTCTAAGCTCTCCTACTTCTGCTTGTAAAGTATCATAAGACTTTCTCTTTATTGGAGGCAGTCTCTGTACTTCATCAATGTCTATCTTACTCAGTAAATCTTTGTATGTGTTATTTGTTGAAATTTTTTTATTTTTTTCGGAAATATTTAAGAGTTCTAATGATAGAGAACGCAAATCTTCCTCGTCATCACCCGTCTCAATTTCTAAATTTATCATTGGCAGTATGGTCGTATCCTTCAAATCGTTGGAGGCCAACCAGTTTTCTACCATTTCAACCTCTCCAGTAAGTTTTGCTATCTGAAGAGCACTTGTTTTTGCCGAAGCTTTAAAAGTCTCAAAGAGAGCCACATAGTTATCTAGGTGCAATAGATCAATAAGAAACTTTTTTCTATTGGTATCCGTAGCGGTTAGAAACTGTAAGCTCGCATTTGTGTTCTGATAAACTATCTGAGAAAACGTTTTAAAGTCTACTCCTATAAGCTCCTGAATAGACTTATAGGTATTCGTAGCTGTATGACTGGAGATATCCTCTCCATTCTTTAGAAGTTTGACTTTTATGCCCGATTTCCGAGTAATATCAATTTCATACTCATCTTCGTCTTTCGTAAAAGAAAGAGTTATAGAGTACCCATCATTTATATACCTATTCGGTATGTCTGCTTTTTTGATGCCTTTGGAGTTTTTATTGTATAACGCTTCTTCTATGATTAACGGTATGGACGACTTTCCCATACCGTTAGTTCCAATTATTTGAGTGACTGTAGTGTCATCTAAGTCTATCTCATTATCGGGTCCATAGCTAAAGCAATTACTCCATTGCAGCTTTTTGAGAGTAATCACTAAATGTCCTCAGTATGCTATCTATTTGTTCCTCTGCAAGGTCTAGAATCTGAGATAAGTACTGAGAAAGCTCTTCCTCTATACTCATTTCTTTATCTATAGCCAGAGAGGACTCTGTATTTCTCTTTACTACTTTTTTATCAAGTAGCTCTGAGTTTTTTACTGCTGCAAGTTCTTGAATGTCTCCTTCTATTTCATAGATCGTATGATCATACTCCGTTGGAACCATTTCTTTAGGATCTTTGACAGTTTTTCGGATTAGTTGCGGGAGCTCAAATGGCTCCCACATCCAATCCCAAGTCCCTTCATTTATAAGAAGACACCCTGTGGATACCTTCTGTCTATGAAAAGACGTAGTCATCGGGCTTCCTGGATACACAATGTTTCTTTGCGTATTGCTATGTGCGTGCAAGTCTCCAGCAAACACAACAGGAAAGTCTGACAGTCTATCTAGGTTTATCTCTGGCTTTACATGCGGAGGAATCTCTCCTCTTACGTGAGTAAATAGAGGCCAGTCCGCTTCCATTTCATCGGATAGATAGTCTATGCTTTTACTCTTGTGGAGGTCAGCATAGGGAAGAATACCGAAGCCTAAATCCTTATCAATAAAAGAGATGTCTATAATACTAACGAGAGGGTTCACTTGACGAGAGACCTCTTTTAGCTGAGTAAAGAATGTGCGATTCTTTTTAGTAGCTTCATGATTCCCATCATAAATAAGCGTAGGAATAGTTACTCCACTAATAAAAGAGAAAAACAACTGCAGTTCATCCATAGTTGGTAGGCGATCAAAGAGATCGCCCCCAATTATATGCATGTTACAATCTTTTTCCAAGGAATAGATACTCCTAAAGAATTGATTGTATCTCTCTGCAGCCCATTTTACTGGGACATTCTTTTGTCCTAGCTTTAGATGCCAGTCCGCCGTAAACAGTATCATGAAACGTTGAACTCTTCCTCAATGCTTTCGTCGATCTCGTTCTCGCTAGACGCGCTATTACGAATGCGGTCTAACAGCTCTTTTTGTGCGTCAGGAGTAGGACGAGGCAGTACATCGTCCATAGACTTCAGACTATCAATTGCTTTCATCTCTTCGTCATTTAACGCACGAGGCTTACACTTCAGAGGCTGAAGCTGGTACTCTACGTTATAGGGAAGAGGCCCAGTCTTGTTACGACGAAACTGAACGTCCCAACCCGTATCCGGGTCGGTAGGATCGCCGAGGTCTTCTGCAGCAGACAAAACTTGCTCAAAGAGCTTCTTCTTGAGATTGATAACTTTCACCTGACCGTTATCAATACACTGCATTGCATAGCTCCAACCGCATTTCAGGTCGGGGTAGTACTCTCGAACCCAGTCTTTCTCTTTGTTGTTGAAACGCTCTTCGCCGCGGTCAAAAGAGAGACACTCGAAGGGAATGTTTTTGCCATTCTCTCCTTGAATCCAGTAAACGTAACGAGCAAGAATATCTCCTACCAGACGAACTTTATTATCGCCATCACGATATGCGAACGAGCTGATGCTAGACTTCTGTGCTCCACCCTTGGTTCTGTTAAAGGCAATTGCCATGTAGTTCTCCTAAGATTTGACTTCTTCTAGTAGAAAGTGAACTCTATCACTATCTAGGTAAAGTAGCCTATTGTTTTCAATAAATGAGTCAATCCTTCTATCAGAGATAGGAAGAAGGACTCTGTCAAGTGTCGTATCTCTACTAATTTTATAATTAGCGTACGACCGAAAAGAGGCAGCAGCTATATAGTCTGCCAACTCTTTATAAGTGTACCTATAGGACCGCTCGATGAGCAGGAATGGACGTAGCAGATAGCTATTGCCCGAGAAAGATTTCTGCGAATATTTATAAATAGGATCATACCTATTCCGAGGTATTTCCCGAGTTACAGCCATCGTAAAGATACGAACCGCTTCTCGAGAACTTCCTTCGGATGCTTTATAAATTTTCGACCAGTCAAATAAGAACATATATTATACTAAATAATAAGGATGATGTCAAGAACTATTTTTTCAAAGCTGCTTTATATCGTAGCCCTGTTTCATATAGTGACCCATGCGATTCGATGCCTGTCTTCTTGCAGTGTTCCCCCTTAGATGTATATCTAAAATCACTGGGTCTATCTTTCCTTCCTCTTTTCTTATCACTCTCCCGATTAGCTGAGTGAGTAAGGGTTCATTATTAATGGGTGTGCCCAAAATGAGGCAGCTAAGGTTGTTTAACGAGATTCCTTCCGAGAATATAGCCTGTGTGCCGAAGAGAACGTCCTTCTTACCGCTCCGAATTTCAGACATATGCTTTTCTCTATCCTCATGTGCTACCTCGCCCGTAATACATATAGCTTTCTCTCCTGTCAGTTCGGCGCATGCTTTCAAAAAGAAGACTCGATCGCTTACCACCAATACTTTATGCCCTCTTGCGGCGTAGGCCGCGGCCAGCATTGAGACAGTATGTAAATACTCTTCATTGTTTGCTAATGCAGTTACTCGGTTAGCCCAAGGAGTCCTATTTCCATCCATAAATCGTACATCAGACTTTAGAATGTGTACCGTTGGAGACATAAAGTTCTCCTTTGGGGGTTTATAGACATCTTGTCCAAAGTAATCTCGAAAGACTACATGCTTCCCGTCTTTTCTTTCTATGGTTCCTGACAATCCCAGCTTATATCTACAGTAATTAGAGTCGATAATCCTAGAAAAAGTTGGAGAAGAAACGTGGTGCATCTCATCCAGAATAACTGTACCGAAAGCCTTTCTTATAGTAACTAAGTTGCGGTATAAAGTTTGAGTATTGCCAATAACGATAGGAGCATCAATTTCAAACTTTCCGCTACCTATAATTCCTGGCGTAATACCAAAAACTTTTTCTACCTCTTTTGCCCACTGATTACGAAGAGGAACTGTATGAGTTACAACTAGAGTTTTCTGTCCTAGTTTACCTGCGATAGCTAATCCTGTAAAAGTCTTTCCCCAACTTACCCAAGCGTTGATAATACCATTATCTTCGATTGCATTATATACGTCTTTTTGACTTTGACGTAAATCGAACTTAAACTCAGGAAGGTCTACAGGAATCTCAACCCGCTTATCGACTACTTCATACTCATCTGGTATAAGATCCGTTCTTCCAATAGGAATACTAATGAGATTTGTATTTATCCTTTGCATGTTTTTTATGACTTGCGGAGGATCTACAGGATTGTACGAAGGAATAGTATATGTAAGCTCCGAGTTGATTTCTTCCTTCAACTCTCTGGAAACTTCCATGTAGATTCTGTTACTCAGTATCGCTTTCACCAGGAACAATCTCGATTAGTTTTTCTTGCTCTATTAGTTCGATTATTTTGTTAGTTAGGGTTATTTCAGCTTCGATAAAAGACTGTCGAGCGTATAGAGTGTCTAGCTTAGCTCTATACATATTCAACTCCGCCTCTTTTTCTCTCGCTTGAGCAAGAGATACTACTTTTGCGTCACTCACCGAATCCTGCTTTTTCTCTCGCTATGATGTATTCTTTTACAAAATCGCTACGAACAATGTCTTTTACCTCGAAGTCTATTAGGTCGAAGGATCCCATAGTTTTAAGAATACGAACAAAGGGTCTTATTCCATTATTTTTTATATCAGTCTGTTTGAAGTCTCCAGAGAAAATAATTCTGCAGTCTCTACCTACTCGAGTAATAATTGAGTCCAACTCGTGAAAGGTCATATTCTGACATTCATCAATTAAAATAACGGAGTTCTTTAGAGTCACTCCTCGTATAAAGGAAGTAGTCATAAAATGCACTAATCCTTTCGTTTTGAGAATGTCGTAAGCATCTCCTCTATCAAAAAGCTCTATAGCTATGTTCTTATAAGGCTCTTCGTATACCGCACCTTTTTCTTTCTCGCTACCCGGCAGAAATCCCATGTCTCTAGTAGGTACTGCACTTCTGATAATAATTAGCCTGTCGTATAGCCCTTTTATCATATCATCAAATGCAAGATAACAAGATATAAATGTTTTTCCCGTTCCAGCTACTCCATGAAGTACAAGATGATTCTCACTTTCAAATGCAAGAATTTGGTTCTGAGTCAGGGGCTCTATGTCAAATAGGCTTAAACCGGACCCGCCTAAAGTCTTTTGCTTTTTTCCCATAAGATTAAATTTTTCTTCGAGTATCGGACTTTTTAATATCTGAAAACTCGTAAATGAGCCAAGGTATTCCTTGGACGTATAAAACCCCTGCCCAAGTATTTTCGGGTAGAGGAGGTCGTCTTTGTTTAAAAGGAAAGTTTATGTCTTTCAGCCAAAGTATACTAGCAACATCTTTTCTTTCTATCTTTCTTATTTTATGAAACTTCAGAGCTGCGAATATGGTTTTTTCATAGGTAAAGAGAGAGCCGCTATTATCTATATAAGCAGAGGGAGGTTGTTTTATAAGGCCAATTACGTCTAATAAAGACTTCTTTAACTCTAACAACTCTTTAAAAGGAGTCTGCAACCTTCGTATTCCTAGAGTTTCTCCTACCATGTTTCTATCGTCTAAAAGGGCTCCATCCAAATAAACTAAGCCATCTTGTTCGGACCAGTTATCTGAAGGAAGTTTGAAAATAGGAAAAGAAACTCTATTAAACTGTTTATACGTTATTACCATGTCGTTCTTTGTAGTCTTTTATCGCGGCTTTTATAGCATCTTCCGCTAGTACACTACAATGAATTTTTACAGGAGGAAGGGCTAACTCTTCCGCAATCTCTGTATTTCTGATACTTCCTGCTTCTTCTAGGTTCTTACCTTTTACCCACTCTGTTAAAAGAGAGGAAGAGGCAATAGCACTTCCACACCCATAGGTCTTAAACCTAGCGTCTTGGATAATTCCATCCTCTACTTCTATTTGAAGTCTCATGACGTCGCCACAGGAAGGTGCTCCCACCATTCCTGTGCCAATGCCTTCTTTAGTTGGATCGAACTTTCCTACGTTTCGAGGGTTGTTGTAGTGCTCTAGTACTTTATCCGAGTAGGCCATATTGCTTCTCAAACTTGCCCATTGAATAGTCTTCTCCAATCTCGAAGTCACATCCAACTGGGGCACCGGGAATACTAATTCCTCTGTCTAGTTGCACAAACTTTTCTAGCTGTGCGCTATACTCTTCTATTTCTTCTTCTGGAACTTCTGCAAGAATAGAGTCATGTACAAGTGCAAAGATTCTTGCTTTCATATTGTTCTCTACCACATAGCGGTGAGTATCAATTGCGCCAAGAAGGTTAATATCTGAGGCAGGAGACTGAACAAGAAAGTTAAGTCCAGACCGTATAGTATGGCTACGAATGCCAGAATCATCGGAAGTGATGTTAGGTAGTCGTCTCTTTCTTCCGAAGAAGCTGTATACGAATCCGTTCTTCTTGATAAGTCTTTCATTGTTGTCGATCCACTTTTTAAGCTGGTGGAACGCTGAGAAGTACTCGTCAATGACCTCTTTTGCTTCCGAGACACTGAAGAATTTACCAGAGTCTTTAGTAACTTGCTCGCTGATTTTCTTCGGACCTGCACCATACATAATTCCAAACGTTACTGCTTTTGCAGCTTGTCTTTGAGTAGGATAATACTCAGCTACGTCTTCTACGTCGCAAGGAAGACCGAATACTCTCTTCGAGATTGTACTATGAAAGTTGCCCCCGCTTTGGAACACTTCTTGAAGTGCTCTATCTTCAGCGAGTTTTGCAGCTACATAAACTTCTGCAGTAGTCAAATCCATTGCAACAATCTTATGGCCTTCTGTGGCCTTAATACACCCCTTGACAATAGAATTGTCACGAGGAAGCTGCTGCATATTTAGCTTGCCACTGCTACTGAGGCGACCAGAAGTAGTGCCATGAAGATTAAAATTGGTACGAAGTCTTCCATCCATATCCAGTTCTGGTAGAATCTTATCAAGATAAGTATTTTTAATTTTAGATTTTTGACGTATGTCGAGAATATATCTAGGAATTTCATGTTGTTCTGCCAATTGTTGGAGGACTTCTGCGTCCGTAGAATGCGCGCCTGTACCTGTCTTTTTACCTGTAGGCTGAAGACCTACAAAGTCAAACAGCAAAGCTCGAAGTTGAACTGTGCTATTTGGATTGAAGTCCTTGCCTTGATATTCCTCGAACTTTGCTATCTCTGGGAATTGAGACAACCCCGCTACAGCTTCGTCAATCTGTTGCTGCATAAGAGCCTGAGCAGCCTGTAGTCGGTCTTTATCGAAAGGAACACCATTGTCTTGGGCATCAATAAGAAAGCTACACCCAGGAATAAGAATGTTGTCATATACTGACTTGAGTTTTGGATTTTGCTTGATTTTTACGAATTTCTCAAAGAGAAGATAGGTACATACAGCATCCATAGCTGCATACGTGTACATTTCCTCGAAAGGAATCATACCCCACTCGAAACTAGCGTTATTGTACCCATTGGCACGCTTGAACTTATCAATCCAATCGTACATGGGCTTTTCGTAGTCTCCAAAAGGAGTGAACTTGAGAGAAAGCTCTTTGAGACCATGATGGCCGGGATTCTCGTCTATGAGATAGTGCAGAAGCATGGTATCTTCATAGCGAGGAAACTCAAAGTTGAAATGATACTTGAAGTACGCCAAGTCAAACTTTGCGTTATGAAAGATTACTATCTTGCTTTTGAAGAGGTTTGCAAGCATACTCTCTAGCTCGTCGTCTAGGCACTCGCAGTCAATATAGACACCATGCTTACCATTGTAAGACATAGAGAGACCCAGCATATAGCCATTGCGGGGATAGAGACCGTTTGTCTCTGAGTCAAGAGCAATATACTCGCCCGGATGTGCTTGAGCTTGAATAACCCACGCTTTTGCTTCAGCGGTATCTTGAATACCACGAGCAATGTTATCATTAATCACTACATCTTCTATCTCACCGTTGATGTACTGAATGATTCTTTTCTTGGACTCTTCCCACGTCCTACGAGCCTCTGGCTTGAAGGAAAGCATAGCAGGGTTGATGACAGGAAGGAATTTACTTTCTACTTTCCGTCCTGAGAACTCTGTAACTGAGCTAATTTTTGTGAAGTATTTGAGGGCATCTGCGCCCACGAGAACAATCCAGTCATAGAGACTGGTGTCGATATTGATGTCGCAGTCACGCTTGAGAGGCTTCTTGATAGAAGAATCTGAGCACAACTGGTATTGATCGAATTCAAACGCGTCGTCAAACTCTCGAAGAAAGTTTGTACGGGAGGGTTTAGTTTCTACTAATGCAACTTTAGGCATATAATCTCTTCTCCAGTTTTTCTACTTGAGATTGAGTGAGTGCACCAGGATCCAAATCATTGATATGAATATTCCGGCAAGTGAGATCAATTTTCTCGCACAAACTCTTTACATTTTCTGCTGCTTTCTGTCC
>CEUX01029789.1_pt1 | contig 18352 bp, 33 predicted proteins | sample 531361 | NCBI WGS metagenome assembly CEUX01 (sample SAMEA2622736, study PRJEB7988) | marine metagenome | isolation source: saline water (ENVO:00002010), including
GGCGGTATTGCTACAGCAGCCCATTCTGACTTGAATGATTGGACGGCTTACGTCACTGCCAGCACCGACCAAAACTCCGATTATGAGTACATCGCTTACGGAAAGGATGGGTCGGGCAATCCACTTTGGGTCGTTGTAGGACAAGATGAAGATCGAGAAATCCGATACTCTTCCGACCCAACCAACACCTCTGGTTGGAGCGACATCAACACCTCCACCACTAACAGGCTGTATGGTGTTGCGTGGGGCAATAATGTTTGGATCGCCGTAGGTGAAGACGGCGAACTATGGCGCTCTACAGCAGGCACAACTGGGTGGTCATTGATTGACCTATCCGGTGTAACTGGATGGTCGAGCAGTACGACCATTGAGGATGTAAGGAGCGACGGCGCGGGTAACTGGATGTTTGTTCAAGGAACGATTGTTTTTGCGTCTACAGACGACGGCGCATCTTGGTCTAAACTTGAAGACCTTGCAGATGCCAACCACATTAACGACACAGGGTACACTGCTTATTCCGTAGTTTACACAGCCAGTCGGTGGTCTGTTCTACTACGAAAAACATCGCAGGTGAGAGTATACCACGCAGCCGCGAGCGACACAGGAACCTGGACTGCGGCAACCGTAGGTGGATCTGCTGCTACAGGCGTCGCCATCGCTCCTGCTTCAGCCCGCCACATGGCTGCTGGAGATGGCACGGTCATTATCGTGACCAGTGATAAGTTCGGCTGTAGAAGCACAAACGGCGGTCAAGATTGGACCAAAAGCTCCAATGTTCTCAATAGACTGGATGCAAAGAACGTAGCTACTGATGGAAATGGTAACTGGTTAGTTGTATACGCTTCGGGGCGCGTCGACATCAGTACCGACGACGGCCAAAGCTTCACAGAGCAAACCGGCGTACAAGATGGTGGCTCCAATACCAACCTTCGATTCCCCACTGGCGGCAGCAATGTTGAAATCCTTACTGGCGTTGCCGCCGACGTTTACTTACCCGTATAGGATCTGACCTATGGCACTCATCTTTCTCGATAGGCAGCACACAGGCAAGCCTGGTCGCAAAGCGAGCGACCGGGGTGCTGAAGCTGACCTTGACGGAGATGGGAAAGTAGAAGTCCATGAGCGAGAAGCCATGCTTACACCAAAGTATTTGCTTCACGCTGAAGAACGCTTGATTGAACTGGGCCATGATGTGATCACCCTTAGCGATGGCTGGTATAGCGAACGCCATGACAGGGTGAATAGATATTCTGAGCGCGTTTCCGGCTCAAAAATCTACATTGCGGCTCATCTTAATGCTGGTGGCGGAAACTATGGTGCATTGTTTTACGACAGTCGTTCATCGTCTGGAGCAAAACTTGGCCAAGAAATAGCCCTTAAGATGAAGCATACTTGTCCTGAGCTTGAAGGCGGTATCAAAGTCATCCCGGCCAAACCCGGTGACTGGACGGTACATGCGCTCAACACAATCAGAGGCGTGGGATCTCCTGTGGCTCTTTGTTTTGAACCTTGTTTTATTGATAATGATACTCATAGGCCCATGCTGACTGATGAAGGCTTGTCCAGAATTGGCGTTGCCTTGGCAGATGGTATTGACGCATGGCTTAATAGTTAAAGGAGTTGAGCAGTGGCAACCTCACTTAAAGTTTCTGGTTTTAGCAGCGGCGCATTGGCGTACAAGATTGTTTATCTAAACAACGACACGCCCGTTGCTACCATTCAAGAGAACGTGACCGGTACGTCTGGTCATCTTTACTCTGTAAATATTCACAACAGTGCGGGCTCTGCTGTTCACGTCAAGCTTAGTGATGGCGCTGCCCCTGAGCTTGGTACGACGGCACCCCAATGGATTTTTAAGTGCCATGCCCAGGAGCGACTTAAGATTGATATTCCTAGTGGGGTTCCGTTTTCAACAGCTTTGAATTTGTGGACAACACTGTTGCCTGATTCTGATGACACAACTGTACCGGCAGGTACGGTTACCGTTACACTTGTTTGCTCATAGGGGTTTATTATGGCTACAACCACTACAACTATTGCCGATCCCCTTGGGACAAAGCTGATTATTGATTCTTCTGCAAATGCAGAGGCCGAAGATGATGTGACCACTACCCAGACTGGGACCATTTATGCGTGTGAGATTGACAACACTAAGAATGGCGTTGCTGTTTATGTGAAGCTTACTGAGGTTCAGAATGCTACCTCTGGCACAAACGGTGCAGCGTGGCAGTTCATGGCTCCAGCTTCTACCAAGATCACCTACATGATTCCAGAGGGTGTCAGCTACAACACATACCTTTCTTTCTGGTGTGTCGTCAGTCCATTCACGACCAGTTCTGAAAGTGCAGATTCAGCAACAAGTCCTGGCAGCGATGTTGAAGTAAAGCTTTTGGTTACATGAGGTCATTATGAAGGCTGTATTTGAAAAACTATTTGATTCACAGAAGCGCATCTCTTGGCGGCGTCTTGCTGTTCTTGCACTTGGAACAGTGTTGCTTGGGTTTGGTCTTCTGGATTCCACACAGTGGCTTTACCTTGGCCTTGCTTACATTGCTGGTGATTCAGCAGAGAAGGCAATGGCTGCTCTTGGTAAGAAGTAGGTAGTATGGAGTCGATAATCGCAGCGGTTATCGGCGCTGTCATATCTTTCATTGCGGTGATCTTTTACTCACCAATTGGTATTCGTCGTAAGAAGGGTGAGTCACAAGCACCGGACAATAAGGCTGCCGCCATTGCTCGCGGCACCATTCAACAGTCTTTTGAAGATGATGTTGATGGTATTAACAAAGCCGTGTCTGGTGATTCTGCCGCATCAGACTTGGCTGATATAGGCAATGCACGCAGGAGGCGGTAATGTTGTTCCTTATGCTGGGGGCTGCACTAGCCGCAGATCCAATCGCCCGCCCTGCACAACCGGAAACGGTTGAGGGTGAGTGTGCAAAGGTCTTTCCAATCAGCCGGGGACAACCATTTCCTATCCAGATTGTCGGGACGCCGGCCAATACTGCATCCTGTGGGGCGGTGGTTGTCCCCCTTTCTGATTATTCTGATCTTTTGAAAACAGAAAAATGGGGTGAGGCCCTTTACCAACAATACAAGATTGACGTTGCGGAGTTGGAATCCGAACGTGACTGGTACAAAGGTAAACTTGAAGAAGAGATGGAGCCTCCACCATTCCTTGAACGCCCCGCAACACAGCGGTGGTTTGGTAGAATTGAAACACTTGTCACAGTTGGTGTGGTTGCTGCCGGTCTTGGCGCTGCTTATCAATATGGTGCCGGGGGGTCTAAATGAAAGAAGTTAAAGACTTTTTTGATTCAAAGATGATTATCTTTTTGGTCACTACCGTGTTCCTTGCGGGCGGTGGTTGGATGTCACTGGGCTCTTTGGGTGACCGGGTGACCAAGCTTGAAGACAAGCAAGATATTGTTGGTGAGGACATCCGAACCATGATGAAGAACCAGGCTAAAATGTGTCACGCTCTTGAAGTGGATTGTCAGTAGTTCTTATGGATGAACAAACCGTAGCCGATACCACCAGCAGTCTCGTAACAGCGCTGCTGGAGTATGGAGCTATGGGTATCTTTGCTCTTTATCTAATTGTCACGAACTGGTTTGGTCAGAAAAGACTGGACCGTGTCATGTCTAAGAGTGAAACCGTTGCGACAGAACTTACAGAACGTCTTGCTGCCAATAGCGCTAAACTCGATTCATTATTGGAGGCAAAGAAGCAGGATCAATTGAAGAAAGATATTGCTAAGATGATTGAATCCAAAGAGTCTTAATTATGCACTCAGTAAAACGACATCTCAGCAATTCACCTAGTGGCACTGGCATAAAGATCACCCCGACAGACAGTGCGAATGTTGGCCAGAGAATCCATACTCATGGGTTGTCGTATGAAGACTCTATCTTTGATGAAGTCTACCTATACGCATACAACAGCCACTCGTCTTCAGTCACGGTAACGCTTCAATGGGGTGGAGTTGTCAGCCCAGACAACCTCATTAGCATCCCGCTTGCCTCGAATAGCTTTCTTAATATTGTGTGTGGTCTTCCAATCTCTGGAAAGAAACTCATCTCTGCGACCGCGAGTGTTGCAGATAAGATCGTTATCTATGGTCATGTTGAGTGCCATTTGCACCACGAAAAAACCCCCGCCGGGGCTGATTCCGACAGGGGTCAAACAGGAAACAACTACTAAGACGCTTTGCTTAGTGCTGGTAGATTTCTCTTAACGGACGGATGATCCGGTGCAAGCAACGTTCGTTCGATGCTGGTGTACTGCCCCGAGCATCGCTTACAAACGTAGTGCCGGCCACGCTTGAGCCACCCACGGGGCAGTACAAAAGAGCCATCTTTCTGTGATGATCTAATGGGGTATCTACGACGGCATGCGTCACAACCAAGATGCGTATTAAGTTCCATTCTCTTCTCTGAAAAGGCCCCCTACCCGGTGGGAACTGCGGCTCATGCATTGCAGTGGGGGTAGGGGGTGGGGGAACCCCTGGGGGGGAACCGTAAATAACTTAGGATGAGTACCATCCTATAAAAGATAACACGACTACTTAGCCTTGCTGCCCTTCAAACCGTAGTTATCCTTTGCCCAACCAACACCCTGTAGTGAGAAGCTAGACATAGATACTTTCTTTGTCATTGCTTTGCTGCACTTGGTACATGTTGGCGCAGCATCACTGTGCTTTTGCAGTCGTTCTACCTGCTGGTCGCAAGGTACGCATTGGTATTCATATAGAGGCATACTTAAGAATACCCCACCCAAGCCGTGACACCCAGGTGGGGCCAAATCTGCGGGCTATGTGCAAAGCATAGCCGCCATTAAGCCAATCCCAACGGCGACCTGCTCCACACCCAAGTAGATGTTCTAAAGAACATTAGGTTTAATTGGCCACTATGGCCAAGCAGTCAGTAACATAAAGCTGGGGCGGGTGGACTCGAACCACCAACCTTCCGGGTAACAACCGGATGCGCTGCCAGTTGCGCTACACCCCATTATCCAATGACACCTGCGGCAAGGTAGACAAGCCATACAAAGCTATGCAAGCTGCGTCTGCAAGCCCGTCATGGGGCTTTGTACGCTTTCCCGGTGAAAGGTCTAGGTCAGGTACTCTTTTGGAAGCAACGTACACTGAGCGCCCCTTACCATCGCCGGAAACGTCCTTGAGCACAGACTTGGCCCATGTCTTTGGGGATACCTCAATGAATGGTATGCCCACAGCAGACAGGATTCCCTTCCACAAACCATAGCCAAGACCAGTGCTGAACGTAGAAGATACGCCCTGACCTGGTCGGGCCCATTGCTTTTCAAGAACAGCAAGCAAGATGTTGTTGTCATTGCCAAGAGAACGGAAGGCGTCAACCATTCTTGATTCGTTGTAGTCTCGCTTGCTTCCCTTACCAAGACGAAGCGTGAACTCTTTTGATGTCAAGTATGATGAGACTGCACTACCGTGATGATTGAGCACAACCAGTGCCCCATCTTTTCCTGGGTCAATGCCAATAACAACGTGGTTCATAGGTATTCCGGTGGTCTAAACGCAAGCATATCAAAAGGATCTTTATGTTCTTTGTGCTGCAAATGGGTTGAGTCCAGTAGCAGCCACCACCAAGAGTCGTCTGTTATTCCAAGCCAGTCGTTTACGTGTGACCTTGTTGGTGCTTCAAGAAACTTCTTGCATGGTGACAATGATGGGTTTCCATTTGGAGCACCGAACCCACTAATCCAACCATAGAATGTGCTGGTCTTTACTGAGACACCGTACCCTTCAGCAAGGGCTTTGATTGCACCAGCAACACCACCACATTCATTGGTCTTGTTTGCTAACAGGGCTGCCGCAATGGTTAGGGGCCGCTTTCTAGCGGACCCCTTTCCATTTGTTCGTTTACTTGAATGCTTCTTTTGGGATGCCAAAATCAGATCCTTCGATTGAACTCCTGTACCAAAGCATCCCCTCAGCACTGAGAAACAGAACACTCATGACGTTGCCATAATTATCTACGGATACCATTGGTATACCGTCGTCTTCCAGCAAGGACAGTGCAAGTGAAACAGCGCCAGGGGTGTGTGGTACGAATCTTACGGGGGTTACAGTATCGCTATACTTAGAACCCATATTCATCATTATACCCTGAATATGCGCCTCCTTCTGGCTTAGCATCTCCTGTAGCGCTTGATGGTGGGTACTGCTTTGGTGCTGATCCACCTGAATGTCCAGCGCCGTTATTAGTTGGTGCAGCTTGAGCGCCATCTTGTTTTCCATCAAGTGTCGCAACAGAGAAAGCACTAATGCTTGTAAAGAAAACTTTCTGACCATTCTTTTCATAGCTTGAGTGTTTTACTGAGCCCTGGACAATCACCATATCACCTTCACGAAGCTGGCTTGCAGCCTCCTTGTTCTTGCCAAAGACTTCTACTGTATGTGTAGTGTTGAAACGCCGTCCGTCGTAGTGTGTTCGCCACGTAACCATCCTAAAGCTAATGGCTGCGCCACGCTCTTGAGGGTCAGTCTTCAACACACCAATAAGATTTACCTGATTAAGCATCGTCATTCTCCATAATGTAGATTTTAATTTTGTTCGTTTTTTGTAGCCACCTGCTCTCTTCTGCTCGTTCTTCTCCCCCTGGGAAACATGTTTTCCAATACCTGCAATAGTCACATGGGAAGGACAGCCTTCCCTTCTTATCTGGCCCATAAGGGCGCTCAATATCTTCCGGTGATTTAGATAGAATCACTCGACGGAACTTGTCTTTGATTGCTTGAACCGCAGCTTCATCGTACTTTATCCACTGCCCAACGATTGGAAACGCTGGCCACCAGTTGCCGTCATCGTCAATGACTGCTTCCTTTGCCGTCGTAGCTTTTCCATAGGCAATCAAGTACGTATAGCCATAGCCCTTTGATGCCATGTATGACTGCACCTGTTTATAGTACGAATCACTAGGGTCAAGGCCGCTTTTGCGGAACTTCTTAAACGCATAGTCCGACATGGACTTTACTTCTAAGATGGCTGAACCCCACTCTGGTGGCTCGTTACTTTCAGAGTGTGTCTTCTTAATGGGAATCGCCATTGAACCATCAGGATGACCAGGGACATTGGCTACACGACCATCCTCAATAGGAACCTGTAGTGAAACCTCTTCCTGTTCAGCACCAATGAACATCAAGGCTGGCCTGTGTGCCCTGCTTTCATTTTCAAATGCTTCCGCAATAGCAGAAACAATGAACGCTTCAGTCACGTCACCAATAGTAAAAGCAATCTTCGATGATGCATCTATTGGGTATCCATTCTCAACATAGTGGTGGTACGTATATGCAAGCGCACGCTCACATCCCCCGCTGCTGGAGAGTCTTAATGAACCTGTAGATGTTCGCTGCTCAGATAGCTGACGTAGAATGGACTCTCCCATTGCTGTAGCTGAATGTTTACTGCTCTTTAGTTTTGATGTTTTGGTAAGCCTTTCGCGTACCATCTTGGCTATGTCTGGAAGCCACGCTTCTGTGCCATCGTTAAACGATGTCATTGTCCAATGCATTTCTTTCATCCTCGTCTAGAGATTTTATGTGCTCAACAAGCACTTCAAGGTTTAAGTCTTTGTCCGACTGCCCCATTACAAGTCGTCCAATTACGGTGACCAATTCACCAGTTTTACACTTATCAATTAAGATTTTTCCAGGTGTGCCAAGGGCGATAAGCGGAACCCTTAGATCATATTTGTGATACTTCTCGCTTGGGTTGTAGAGTCTTGCCCTAACCCTCATGCCAGATGATTTAGTTCTACCGTTGTAGGCTGCGTTTTCTATGTACCCAATGCACACAACAGTAGATGGAAACCTGTGCCGAAAAGACATGACTATTCCTCATTAGATGGTTCATCCCCACCAATAAACAGTTCATACTTCGCAAGCATTTCTGCAAGCTTTCCAGCTTCATGCCATGAGAGAAGTCTTTGAGACAGAATCTTAAGACGTTCATCATCCAACTTTGTGGGGTCAATATCTTTAAGACCTCGCTTAAAGAATCGAGAGTCCTTGCTGATGGCTGTTGCAGTCTCAAGAACAAACGGAATGAACTCACGCTTTACTTTGTTCTCTCTTAGAACAAAACGAATACGTTCAAGCCTCCGCTCTCTTGGGTCGTGCTTCTGAAACAAGTCTGCTTGTAGCTGCTGTATTGACGGAGCAACACCATACTTAGTCTTCTCTCCACGCTTTGTGCATACAACAAGGTACTCTGGTGGGCAGTCTGGACGTGCTTCTGAAAGCTGAACCTTTGTTTCACCAAGCTCATATAGATGCCGACCCACGCCCCACTTCACAGCGGCACGTTTAAACGCATCTGACAAGCCACCCTTGTCACCCTCGAACGCAGTATCACCAGCCCCATCAGACTTAGAAACCCATGTTCCACCAACACAAATAGATAGTGTACAAATGTTCTTACCTTTGGATGTTTCAATGTATGCGTCTTGCCAGTTGTGTGACCCAACTGCCGAGTCCAATCTATCCATGACTGCTCTTGCATCTACATAGCAAAGCACTCTGGCCCAGTTTCCAAACGATCTATCAATCCTCCAGTAAACATCCTTGTCATTAAATGGACGCCGTAGTTCATCACAAGCTTGTTCCCAAGTCATTTGTTTCTCCTGCTTTTAGGTTCGCAACCAGTGTTTTTATGTCACCGCAGAATGCGGCAAGCGATACTTGTTGTGGCTCAATGAGCCTACGTATCAGTTTAAAGGTGGGGTTTCGTCCCCTTGAAATAATGTCTCTTGTGTGTCGTGGGTTTACACCTCCCTGCTCATGTAGTTTTTTGATTGTTATTCCTTTTGCTTTTGCCACCAAGTGCAGCCTGAATCTGAACTGAAGTGACGAAAGGTCTGATGTTTTTCTCTTCCCCATGGTTCCTCACAGAACTGCGCCACCCCAATCGGGCTCGTTAAAGCCATCATCACAAGAGTCATAGACCCTTTGAAGAGTAAGCCTTGCCCACAATCGAATGTCTTTCTTTGAGTGGTCCCTGCTCTTGAGTGACATCAACTCAAATGGCTGGAACATGTCGGCAAGTTCCGTGTTCTCATAGTCTTGGTTGTTTGACTTCTTTGGTTTTTTGTATTGGAACTGTCGGTACAAACCGAATGCAAGCGCCGCATCATGAAGAGGCTTGTCTGAATCTCTGAAGTGATGGGACTGTGGCACACCACGACGACCATTAATCACAGACTCCTCTGTTCCACGATTAAGCTGGAGCAATGCAATCACAGCCACGTTCTCTTGCTTTGCTATACGCCGAAGCACTTCGCTAATCTCGTCCACCTCCCATGATCTATTCCTGTTCTTTGGAAGGTTTGATGGCGGCCTGATTAACTGAAGATAGTCTACCCAAATCACCTTGCAGTCATGCTTTCTAACAAGCCTACGTATTGAACTTTCAACTGCGTCTGCTGTAGATGATGCATCGTCTACAAAGATAGGCTCACCCATCAACGAGTCTGCCGCCTCCATCAGCCTGTCAGTTTTGTCACCATCCTTTTCATGGATGCTACTTACCTGAACCCCAGCAACAATGGACGCCATACGGTCTACAAGCTTCCACCTTGGCATTTCTATGGACAAGATACCTTGGGCTATGCCCGACTGAGCAGCACGCAACACAGCGGAAACCAGGAACATTGTCTTACCAATCTCTGGCCGACCACCGATGATCGTCATGTAGCCCCGTGGCCAACCTACATAATGATCATCAAAGGTTTTAAATCCTGTAGGAACATACTCAACATCATCACCATCAAGAATGCTACGCCAGGCAGACTTACGTTCACTTGCTGCTTCTTGTAGAGAAAGAATCCCTTGGATTGAATCAATCTCTCCGCACACACCAAGCACGCTTGACTCTGCGCTGCGGATAATATTCTCTGGTTCTTCCTCACTGTCTTCAAGGTTTGCAAGTATCTGCTTAGCAGCAAGCTTTAGTTCCCTAAGCCTATGACACGAAGCAATACGGCTGGCGTATTGGCGAAGCATCTGGTCACTAATGATCGTTTCATCACCAAGCCTGCTTACATAGTCAATGCCACCAAACTTCTTACAGCCCTGTACTCCAGAGGTTTCAATAAGAGAAACTAAATCTGCTGGTTTATTCTTAGCTATTCTAGAGAGTACCCAAGAGTACAATTTCTGGTGTTCTAAATTAGAGAAATGTTGTTCTCTTAAGAGATCATCTACTAGTACTAGTGATTCTCCACTAGAGACTAGTATTGTTCCTAGTACTAGCCGTTCTGTTTGAACGGGTCGTAGGTGAGCAAACTTATCTGGTGTCACTTCCTTGCCTCCAATGGCAGCTTTTAACTCACGGCACTTGACCGCAGAGGACCACTAAGTTAACCCGTGGTTAGGGAGGTGTCAAGTGGACACAGTCAAACAGCCTGAAAAGGCAGGTAGAACCGTGGGTTTTGGAGAGATGCTTCGAGTCCTGCGGAAGCGTGAACAGTTAACCCAGGAAAAGCTGGCCGCACGTTTAGGAGTAACGAACGCGAGCGTGTCACTATATGAAAGTGGTAGGCGTCTGCCTGGTAGAAGCACAATAGCTAAGCTACCAAAGGCATTGAACCTTACGTCTAATGAATTCATCTTGATGCTTGATGTTGCAGAACAAGCAGGATGAAGAAGATAAAAAAGACGCCACGCGAAGTAGAACCAAGCAAGGCTTACTATGAAGGGCGCATGGACATGCGTGTCCTTGGTTCAACACTCGGGTGGTACAAGACAAGAGAGAACAAACGAACCAAGAAGTATCCAATACTAAATGCTGGGCTTATTCAAATAGGAATAACGACCCATGTTCTTGGCTTATGCCAGGGCAGGCGCGAGATATTTATTGGTAGAGATGGAACACTGTGGCGTTATGCACACAAACTTTTGCCGTCAGAAGTAGCGCCCGTATCAGACTTGGATGAAGCAGACCTGCGTGGGTGGGCTGATGCCTGCGCCCGTGCAGTCATAGATAGAATAACGCCAAGCAATGAAGCCACAGTCACCGAGCAATCAAACTATCGCTACCGTAAGATTGTCAGGGCCCTTGTTGAACAAAGAATCATGGACGCTGCGGCGATAGGATACGAAAGGAACGCCACTATATATGCCCGTGGTGTCTCTTCTTCTTGGACAGATAAGGACATACTTGTACCAAGGCACGCTAGCATACGGCACGCAACGCTCGTATCACTGGTGCTTGCTTTAGATGCAGACAAAGCTGCTCAGCTTATTGAACTTGCGGCTTTGATTGAGATGCGTGTGCCCTTTGTATCAAGAGAGGCAGCATTAAATATCTATCAGCAGTCTGCTTCTTTGCTTTCAAGACTATGTCCACAGTGGTGGAACCAAGGCTATGTATGTAACTGGCAGATGGTTGGAGATATAGAGCGCCTGTTTAGAGCACAGTACATACGTATGATTGAGAGTGCGTGGGATAGTGACACGCAGTTCGAGACAGCCGGCGGTGTCACCCTGCGGAACCTGGTGAAATCACCCCTTGAAAAAGAAACTACTCAGCAAAGCTGAGTACCTGGGGGCCAGGTTTGACAGCGGGTTGACGCCAGGTTAAGCCCCACAGACCGGCAGAGAACCGGCCGAAACAAGGAGGTGAGCATGCAGCTTACGAGTGAAACACAGAAATACCTTAACCTTTTGTCTGATGTTGAAGAGGTTATTAAAAAGGCAAACCCTGAAGGCATTATTGGGGTTACTATCGGAACTATTCAGCGATGTGAAGCCCACGTTCATGTCAATAAAGAAGAGTTTGATGAGTCATTTAAAAAAGACAATGACTGTGAGATTGTTCTTGATGAGTCATCGTTTAGATGTGACATCGAGTGCTATCCTTTACCAACGGTAAGGGTCTTTTGTATTGATATGGAAGGCAGCAAGTTGGCTTACAAAAAAATAGTCGAACACTATTGGAAAACACTCGACGAGGAGTAAGCTATGGGTTGGAACGAAGAAGCAAAGCAAAAGCTAACCATGGCAAGAGCCCTCTTGAGTGACGTTAGGTACTCCATTGTTGTCCATGAGTTCCGCTGTTCAGAGTGTGACTCAAAAAGGTACGACAGCTTTGACATGCATCACATGAGGGAGGCTTGCCAGGCAGGCATTTCACGGATTGATAAAGCAATAAACTTTATAGACAAAGGAGGGGACAATGAGCCCACAACCACCAGAACCAATCGGACAAATAAGAGTAGGCGGAGAAAATAGAACCCTCTACCTTGGAAACTACACTCAGAACCAACGAATAGCGTTGTTCATTGTCTCTGAAAATGGAGAGCAGTACGCCACCATATCAAGGAACTTGCCTAATCTTGAGCTTGAAGGCGATGAGTTCTTTGTTGGATGGTATGACCTAAACCCTCAAATCATGAAGGACTTGGTTGACTCTCCATACTTTGAAGACACAGGAAAGTTTGCTCTTGGTGAAAACGTAAAGATGCCTGTGTGGAGATTGCGTCCATTGATTGGGGTTATCGGGGGTGAAGAGTGAGGATTATTTTTGAACACAAGCGTGGCCCCTGGGAAATCGAAACAGTTGATAGCAACGATAGGTTTGAACATCACATAGGCAAAAGAGTGGATGATGTTGAGCCGTGGGTAGCGCCTATCTTCTGGACCGAGAGTCACTTTTGGGATGATGAGCAGCGAGCGGCGCATGCTCGCTTGGCTTCATGTATTCCTGACATGTATGAGTTTCTTTGCCACATATTACTTATGGCTGAAGACAGTCCGTCACAGGCAAATCCTGTGGTAGCAAAATGGGCAATGAAGCTTTTCTATAAAGCAAGTTCAGAAAAACAATGGAGGAGCATGAACAAATGTAGAAAGCTGCGCTTTCAGCTTGGCTTTCCGGTAGACGACGACACTTTTCTTAAAGAGTAAACCAACCAGGCATCAAAGAATGCCAAGGAGAAACAACGTGAAGAACCTTCTTGAAAACGTAAACGAAACGATGGAAACAAGTACCAATAGTTTTCTTGTTGAGCTTGAGTTCAACGATGGTGTATTGGGTGGCAACCCAAAGCATCCCGATGTCTTTCGTATGCATATTGAATCACGGCTACGGCGTGAAGCAAAGGCAGCACAGAAGCGTGGGGATACACCGCCATCAGAAGAACGCATTCAAGAGATTGTTGCCCGTTCAATGGAAGAGATGTTTGGTGAGAACGTAGAAGAGACTATTGCTAATGAGCAGGAAAAGAACCATACGACATTCAAGTACAATGAGTTCGGCCCCTACATTGAGACACGACAAATCAAAGCAATGCTTCGTGAGATGATGAGCACGCTGGGAATCACAATGTCTAAGCGTGGGAGCAAGCAAACCTATCAGCACTTGCTTGCAGTCCAGGCTTGTGATGAAGAGGGTCAACCGTTTGAGGGTGAGCTACTGAATCAGCTTAACTTTGAACGTGATGACGAAATCGTTGAGGAGGTTGATGACTATGTAGTGATGTGTGCTCATGTCATTGGACCACAGGGACCACGCTCTTGTATCAAGCACCATGACCGCATCTGCAATGCAAGGATTCGCTTCTTGATTCGTGCCCCAGCCGATATGCCAAAGTCCAGAGCGACGGCTGTGCTTCGTGACAAGGAGATTATCAAGATGCTTGCTCATGCACAGAACGATGGGCTCGGTGCGTCACGGTCACAAGGCTATGGAAAGTTCACGATTGTACGTCTTGAGCGGCTGACTAATATTCGTTGGGTTGTGGGGGAAGACAAGCCCGACACTACTGCAAAGAAAGAAAAGACTGAAGCAGCATAGTTAGCCTGCCCCCTGGGCTTTGCCTGGGGGGCTCATCCCATTGCAACGTACCTTTCCATACCCCCTCCAGCCTTTGCAACTTACCTTGCCTGGCCATCCCTCACCCATTGCAACCTACCAACACACGTCCCATCGCTCCACCTCTTTGCAACTCACCACACCGTTCCCAGCCCGTCCCTTCCCGCCCCACCATTGCAACGTTCCCAGTCTCTCCGTCCCTCGCCTTTGCAACGAGCCGTCCCTGCCCGTCCCGGTCCTCTTCATTGCAACTCACCACATCGTTCCCAGCCCTTTCGCCCCACCATTGCAACGTGTCGAGTCGGCCCTGACCTTACCTGTCCACTGCAACTGTTCTTCTCTGTCCTCGCCAAGCCTTTGCAACTGTCCAACCCAAGCCCCATCGCTCCTTACCTTTGCAACGAGCCGCGCTTCCCCGTTTCCTTCCGCTCCATTGCAACTCTCCATGTCACTCTGTTTCTCCTCTCACCTATGAAACTCACCAGCACCCACCAGGCCACCACATCTCAGCCCATCATTTAAACTTTTGTAGTGCTCGTATAAAACAGTAGCGCTCGTATCGAGGTGCATATTGAGCACGACACATCGCATTGTGGTCCTTGCAAAGTATCCAGCAGGACATCATAGACACAAAGTAAATCCAAACTGGCATGCCTATGCTGACAATAAACTTGACCCATCAGACCCGGAGCTAAATGACAAAGTAACTATGCTGCGAACCATTGCCCTTATGTCTGGAGCAAAGGTCCGCATTGGTAGACTGGAAGCAAATCAAAGTATTTCTAAAGCAGCAGGAGATGAGTAGTGAGCATTACATTCTATTGCCCAGACTCTTTAGATGATGACGTTACTTGCAACTTTGCCAACGGGAATGCCTTAGATGTCTTGCGATTAATAGGCAAGTTCAATGAAGATGACCCGTACTATGGAGAGTGGGATGTCGATGACCTTCCATCGGTTCAACGCTCAATAATGAAAGCTCTCAATGTAGATAAGCAACGGGCTTATCTTGTTCGGCCACAGCAAACTGACCGACGAGTCATTTACCAAGGCAACACAGATAAACAAACAATAGGGAGGCTTGTCGCGCTTCAATACCTCGTAGCTTATGCTGCAAAACACAGATACAAAGTAGTTTATTCTTAAAAAATGGAGGCTCAAAGTGAGCACAAAGAGTAGAATCCAAAACTGTTATCCACCGAAGACCGACTTTCAGTTCAAAGCATTTGAATCAATAGTGAACATGCTGAGGTACACACATGGCTATCAATACAAAGACATTAAAGAGTTCTTTGCTGATGCAATAGGCGAGGCCATCATTGATTCAGATTGGGATGGTTACCTATATGAACTTGATAGTAGAGAGTATCAAGTAAAGTCAAAATATGACCGAGTCTTTGGATCTTGATTCATATATATTAGAGCGCGACGTGTTACGTACACACACAAGAGGCTGCTCGAAAACCCAGGTTCAACCGACACACTTGACAGCAGCTTGACGACCAGTTAAGTTGTTAGGGTCGGCAGAGAACCGGCTACACTCAACACAAATAATGAGGTGAATGAAATGGACCTTGTAAGCAACACCATGAGAAGCAACGATAAGTTTATCTTTATTTATAAAGATACCTACGGGATGGTTTATGAATGCGGCGCTAATACATACGAAGCCGCAAGAGACAAAGCACAAAAGCTTTTCCATGAGGATCTTGTTGCCGGGGAGTGGGATGGCGGCGATAAAAGCAATTGCATTTATCCAAAGCCTGGCACCGAAGCTGAACGGCAGTTCAACATGACAAGGATTGCTCTTTCATCAAGGAAAGATAGTCCTGAAGAGGGCAAGACCTATGCACTGATTGATGGTGCTGGTAAGCCGTCTATTGCAAACGGAAACACACTTGCTGAAAGTGAAGTCAAGCCCAGTGGGTACGATGAGTTCATGCAAGATGTCTGCAATGACGATGAACCTGACACTGACACGATGGCAAGGGATATGTCTCCTCAGCAACTCAATAAGATTGCAAAAGACTTTGAAGATAAAGTCAATGACACACTGGAGGCAATGACCGAAGCTATGAACCCGGCAACCCCTGAAGAAACATGGGAGCAATGGGAAAAGAAAACAGTTTCATCTGTGAATGACCCGACAACCCCTGTATTTACAGGTGATTGGTCAGATCGTCCGAGTGTTCATAGTGAAAAGCGTACTGTAAATGCAATGGAGGTCAGTGAGGTAGCAAAGGAACGCCAAGCAAGGCATGATGAGATGCTTGCTCAGCTTGGCATTGCCCGTGCTCCAGAGAATGTTTCAATCACAAAGGCTGGATATGAGCGGGGCAAGACAGTCATTGACCTTGGTTACCATAACCTTGGTGCAAGCCGAACAACATGGGACAATAAGCCACGTCCAGATGCTTGTGTAAGCAGCTTTGTTTCTCAGATTGGCAAGGAAGAACGTGAGGATTTCGTTGTTCCCCTTACTGAGCTAAAACTTAGGGATGATGGCAAGCTATACAGTCCAGATACAGGCTGGATTAATGTTGAGCGAAGCGGCTTGGCAAAGCTGTTGTCTTCTGCAAAGTACTTTGACAGGGCTGAGTATGACAAGATGTATAACCATGTTGCATCTCAACAGTATCAATCGCCGGTTCCATACCCAGTGGAGTCTGACTATACGAGTCAGTTGTATCCAAGTGCATTGTCATTGTTCTTGAAGCTCGACCCTGACATTAGAGCTTATGTCTTCAATGAGCAGATGAAGCGTCATGGATTTCATGATCAAGAAGTAAAGATGCGCACTCGACTTGGCCCCGATGGTCGCGGTGTGTTCAGCGTAGTGTCACCAACGTATACAACCTATGATGCTGATGAGGTTGCTCAGTTTATTGGCAATGTATTGAGGGATAACTTTGACCCAGACATGTTCCGGGCAGAGATTAAATACAACGCTAAGACTACTGACTTTATGTTTGATGCAACTATGCATGCACCGTCTAACCTCACAGACTTTAGTGCTGGTGATGTGTTTGAGGTTGGCTATCGTTTTAAGGCCAATGATGTTGGCGGTGGTGCAGTTAAGGGTGGCGGCATTGCATTCTGGAATGAATGTTTGAACATGATCATCATTGATAGCAAGACCTCTGAACTTGTAAAGGTTGTCCATAAGGGTGACGTTGAAAGCAAGATGAAGAAGATGCTTAATGGCATGGAGAAGTCTAAAGAAGCAATGAACCGCTTTGCTATTGACTGGGGAATCCTTAGCTCGATTGATGCTGAGGGTATGGTTGTTAATGGCGAGGCTATTGAAACCACAGTCAGTGAAAGTGGTGTTGTTGAGCGTGCTCCAGTTGCTATGCTCAAGGCTCTTGTTGATAGTGGTCGTATTGGAAAGGGCATTGGTCGTGATGCTGCTGTTCAATACTTGCTTGAATCATATGACAACCAGGGCGGCGGCAATACAATGCAGGATGTTATTAATGCTGTGACTCGTATGGCTCATGAGTCTATGGTTGATGACTGTGTTCGTGATGGATTGGAGCAGCAGGCTGGGGCATTGGTCCCGGTCCTTGCCAAAGCAGCACAAACAAAGTCTGTAAGACTGTAAGTTAGGAGCCCGTCACCTTGAGTGGGGTGGCGGGCATTCTTATTATGCATCCAGACTTTTGTTTATTTGTATTTGCCTTGTTTATATCTGGTTTCTACGCTTGGTATTCGTGGACCGGATGAAGCACCGAACCGGTAGGCTCTCTTAGGATTACCCCTCGAACGTAGTGAGAGGGGATAATCCAGAGAGAGTCCACCTTGAAACCCAACAGCGAGCCGCCAAAGAGCGGACAAGGAGCATAAGATGTTCGATATTATTCTTATTAAGAACCCCGAAGAGTTCCAAGAAGCCCTTGATAATGAGGGATTGGTTCCGTCTGACCAGTTCATTAGTGTCAATGAAGAACAGCGTATTGCTATTGGCCTTCATTCAAGCCCCGATGACAACGATGAACATGTTGAGCAATGCAATGTCGTTGATTCAATGCACGTCGTTGATGACCGCATTGAATGGAACCTTGCTTACGAAGACATGAACCCCAATGAGGATGCATCACAATGGGTATAGAAACACTTGAAGCATGGGAGATAGATTCTTTAATCAAGGAATCTATGGAAGATTTGGAAGCTCGTCGTCAGCTTTGTATGAAACAGAAAAAACAGTTGTGGAGTTTTTTTAGTGCAGGAAACGAGTGGGAACAGACGCTTAAAGATTCTGTTCGCAATAGCCTTACCCTTTGGGAACATAGGTATAATATTGTTCTTTGTGCAATAGAAAAGCTAGAGGCTTTAAATGAAAAGCCATACGTTGTTCGTTGCTGGGCTTTGCCTCATGATGTTGAGCGCTTTGCTACTGCAACTAAAGCCACAAATAAACTTGATGCTTTGCAGAGGCTCAATCCACAGAACAGGTACGAAGTTATTGTAGATCAGAAGTCCACGCACCGTAGGGGTTTCGA
>CEUX01069632.1_pt1 | contig 18320 bp, 28 predicted proteins | sample 531361 | NCBI WGS metagenome assembly CEUX01 (sample SAMEA2622736, study PRJEB7988) | marine metagenome | isolation source: saline water (ENVO:00002010), including
TAAAAGACAGAGCGGCTTTTGCGGCACGTTTGTATTCAGTCATCTCGACCGCCCATAAAACTTGATTGCCTCGTTGCCCCAAGGCGAAAACAGATACCAGCAGCAATTATCTTTGCCGGTGTGCGGCGTGCCCGGTATCCATTTGAGCCGACCGACTGTTACGATCTTCCGACAATGAGTGAGATACGGCACAGCCTGTTTGGTGTGCGCCCAATCAGCATCGAGTAACAACCAGGACACGCGCTCCAACGTCATCAAATGCGAGATGATGCTATGCAGCGCCGGTCGCGACCACGGTGGATTGGTGATAAATTGATCGCAGTCCATGACACATAACTGCTCAGCAGGCATGTCCACTATGACTCCGCTATGATCGCTATGATTCGCTATGTCACTGGCACCAACACATCGATGCCCGTACTTTTCCAAGTGGCCAATCAGATGGCCATTGCCAGCACACGGCTCATAAAACCGTGTCCCGACCGTCAAATGATCGAGCAATGGCAGCACACCAGCTTCCGGCGTCGGGTAGTAATCCTGAGCCTTGCGCTCAAACACGCCTGTACTGCGCTTACCCATGCCAGACCCTATATTCATCTTCTGCCCTGCGTGCGCATTTGGGGCAGGCATCGATGCCGCCGATGGTCTGGATTTCATCGACCTCCATGTCCAAGATCAATGTCTTGTCGAAGTTGTAGAACGTGCGCATCACCGTGACCTCGATGTCACGCAATGGCCGGTAAAGTGTGCGCTGACCAAAACACTCATCACACATTATCGCGCTTCCTGATCACCAGCTCGTAGCCCATCGCGTGCAACACGCTTTGCATATTCGATACGCTGGGGGAGTGACGCTTAAACCAGCCGTGTATTGTGCCGTAAGATACGCCAGAGTCGTCGGCCAGATCTGGGATGTTAACACGATCCTTTCGGATGATATTCGCCAAGCCCTTGACGACGGTGCAGCAGCCGTCATGCACAAAGAATGACCGCATCACTGCCACCATCCTTTATCGAGAATCTCACTGACCTCATCGACGCCGTGAACAATAAAGACATGACAACCAATCGACTTCAGATATTTGTGGACGCGAGCTTGCGCGTTGGTGACCCGGCCTTTCGGCCGCTTGACCTCAAGAAAAATGGGTGCCCAGTTATCGGCCTGCTTCCAGTAATAGCGGGGAACAAGGATTTCGAGATCAGGCCAGCCGGGACGCATGCCCATTTTCTTTTGCTTTGTGCGATATTGGACGCGGTGATTGCCCTCGTTGGGGCTGTGATGCACTAAACAACCCTCTGGCAAGCGCAGCTCTAGCAGTTCGACAATCGCGCAATGAATCTGATATTCAGTCGCGCGGGGCAAATTCATCTAGAATCCCCTCTGCGCTCAGTGCGCCATGCGATGCGGTGATCATGCGCCGTACCACTTGCAGCGATGGCGTTTTACGCCCGCTTGCCAGCAGAGATACGTAGGCGCGTGTGACGCGGAGCTGCTTGGCAATGCTCTCATGCGTTTGCCCGCTGTGTTCGACCCAATGTGAAAAAGTAACCATGACACGCTTTTAACGTCACCGTGAGTTACGTGTCAATGAATCAGTTTCGGAAATATCACCTGTGAGTAACTAACTGTTGCTCATTGTAACCATGTGTGCATATTGTAGTGTAAGTATTAACAAACAAGTCACAGCGAGGATAAATAAATGACTCACACCGAACAAAAATCTACAGCGTCGCCGCCCAACAACGTGATTGATTTCCTTGATAAGCGTGGGAGCATCGATAGCCTCACGCTTAATCGGTTGGAAACAAGCGTCAATGATCCGCTGACTGACCCAGCGGTGCACAAGATGATGCGTGCATTTCATGCCAGCGGTTACTCACGTAGCCTGCTTATCAATAGTAAGCCTGACAATGCAGTTGCTGTTGTCTCATACGCAGAGCAATTTCTGACTCAAGAAGCTTTGATTAAATTCGGCGGGAGATCACCGTTTCGCGGCTTTAAAATGCGAATTAACGGCATCAATGCTGATCGAGTTTGGCGTCATCGGTTGATCCACGATGAGTTTGTGCGCCGCATTTGGAACATCACGGCATGCGCGTGGTGGCATAATCAACCCGTTAGTAAAGGGTTTATTCAGATGCTCATTGGTAACAATGACAATCGCTATCGTATAAAAGTGCAGAACGCCGTAAGCTTTCTCCACCGATATAATTTTTTACACCGCACTGATGAACACATGACGCAGCCCGTCAAACCACTGGGAGTAAAATTTACAAACGTCGAAAACTGTGTGCTTTGGGCAACGCGCAGATCGGTGTACCACGACATGGAGTGCGCGATGTTTGCTGTGCAAGCGATGCAGGGGATGGTTCAAAATCACCTGCATACGATGGTGCATTGGTCAAACCAGAGCTGGCCAAATGAAGAAAAAAACATGGATGGAGTATATGAATATGAAGGGGAGACGTTATGTCTGGAGAACGTCTGAGAAAACTAAGAAAACAGGCAGGTGTTAGTGTGATTGAGATTTCAGATCACCTGGAAATGACCGCACCCGCATATCGACGATATGAACGTAACGAGGTTGATCCCAAGATCAGCCAATGTCAGCAGATTTGCACGTTTCTTGGGTGCCGAATCCAAGACATCTGGGGTGCGGAAGACGTGCCCGAAAACGTCAACGTAAGCTACACCGCGAAACCAGGGCAGACCGTTTACGTGAAGGTCGACTTTCAAGACGAGGCCCAGGCATATGAGCCGAGTACGAAAGTGCAAGGCGAATCAAAACGCAACAAAAAAGTCGTCAATGGCGAATAGAATATAACAATCAGAGCACATAAAAGCCCCGCAAAAGCGGGGTTTTCTTTTTTTTATTGATCTCCTGTTACATTATCGTTATTGACAGTTACGATATTGGACAGGATTGATCGATGGAAGACTTCAACGATTTGCCCGCATGGTGCAAGACTTTTAACTTTTGGAATCACTCGCCCACCGGCAAAAACCGCCCGGATCACTTAGAGTTTTTTGAAAAAGCCGTCGCGCGGCCTGCCAAGATTTTTAGCCCACCAACCGCGCCAATGGTTGGCGGCACTGAAGCCGAATCGCACGCCAAACTTGTGGTAATTGATGGCGTTGATCCGACTGAAAGCTTCCGACATTCGTTGTCAATTCTGCAAGATCACGAACCCGCCGATGAGCAAGACGCAGAAAAGCTGCGCATTATGCTTGATGAAGAATATGCCAGCGATGTGATTGAAGGCCGCACAGGCACTGTGTTTGAGCTGACCCTTGAGCATATGGTGCTGGGGTTGCGCGAGGCTACGCAGGGCGAAAACAAGGTCGAAGATGGCCCTTGGTGCTCGCTGAATTTGCCAGGGCTTGTGCTTAACATCGACGGGCAGATCGACGTGCAGACGCGCGGCGTGGTCGAGTTAAAAAGCCAGTGGCCGTATGTGAAGGCGAACAGCAAGCGCGGTTGGACAGTTAATAGTTTGCCCGCACGGCCCAAGCCAGAGCACGTTTCTCAGGTCGCACCCTACTGGGCATGGATGTCTCAGCAGAGCGCCAATGTGCCGGTCACACTTCTTTATGCAAACTGCAAAGGCTATCGCGTGTTCAGCTCTCAAGATTGTGATGAGCTTTCGCCAGCGCGTCTAAGCGATGAGATGGACCGCCATGCAATCGTCTGTAAGACGCGCGAGAACCTGATGAGCAAGTGCGCGTCCGTTGCGGAGCTGATGAGCCTGACTGCACCCGACTTCAGCCATTGGATGTGGAAAAGCAAAAGCCCCGAATATCGGGCGCTGGCAGAAAAAACATGGTCGAGCCTGTGAGAAGGTTCTTGGAGATATGCGGCGGCAGCATTTGTGTCGCCGCATTTTTTGTCGTCATCACCGGCACGCTGGTGGTAATCGACGCAGGGATGAGGAGCGAGGAAATGCAGATGTCTATAAATTTTAATTACCCAGACAACCCTGGCTATAAAGGCCAGCTTACCAGCAAGTCGGCTGCGGAGACCAAGAAAAGCACCAAGGTGCTTGATCAGCAGCGTGTCGTTGAGGCGCTGCGTGCGTCCGATGGCGGGCTGACCGCCGATGAGGTTGCCGCTGTGCATGGTGAGGTTTTCTTAAAATACCGGCCACGCTTTAGCGAGCTGCGCAAGCTGGGCAAGATTCAAGACACGGGCGAGCGCCGACCAAGTGCGTTGGGCAATGCGCAGATCGTGTGGAGACTGACCAATGGCGAATAGTTTTAACAGTGACCTTGTGTCTGCGTTGGCGGCAATACAGAACCCGCCGTTGGATGGCAAAGCGGCATATGGTGAATACTCTACAATTCGCGCCTGCCTAGAAGCTGCAAAGCCGGTCTTGTCAACTTACAACCTTGCAGTCACGCAGCTTGTCCACACAAATCCAGACCGATTGGTAACGCGCATTACGCATATCAGCGGCGAGTTTATCGAAGACGGTGGGATTCCGCTTTACTGTGACAATCAGACCAATCCGCAAAAACTGATGGCGGCGATTACATATGCAAAACGCAATGGCATGTGCGCCATTTTAGGAATTGCTGGTGAAAAGGATGATGATGGTCAGAGCGCCACGCCGCCTGATCAGTTACCAAAAGCAAAAAGGCCGAAGCCCGCATCGCCTCTAAAACCAGCACAGCCGGTCGTTGTTGATGACATTAAAAGCACGCTGGAAATCACGCCAGAGCAAGTGGCTAATCGTTACGAAGCTGCGCAGGCACCAATAGAGGAAAAGTGGGCTAATACGGCCATTGCCGGTTTCGCCAAGCACAAACACATGGGCGAGCACAATCGCTGGTCGAGCGAGAACAAGTCGTCACTGGACACAATCAAAACGACTTACCCCGAAATTTATCAACGCCTTTTAACCGCGTGGAAAGCACGCAAGTCTGAGCTGGAAGGAAAAGCCGATGTCATATGAGAATATTCTAAAAGCTAACGTGTTTAAAAATGCGGAGCGGTTTGCAGATGGTCAACCGTTGGCCGGTGGCAAGCCAAATTTTAGCAATAATAAAATCACGCTGCACACTGCGATTGCACCGGGCGAATACAGCTTGGGCGTTTGGCAATATGCCGACACAGGCAACCTTTCGTTTTCGCTGACAACCAAGCCAGAACAAAGTGCGCAGCCAGCAATGGGGGACAGTGACGATGATTTCAGCTAATGACAGCGGGAGCATCCTCACCGTGCAGCAAGTCTGCACACGGCTGTGGGGCGTCGATCACACTGAAACAGATCGCAACCGGCTTTATCGAATGATCAAAACTGGCCGAGTGCCGTCGGTTGTCATGGGGAGCCGTAAGTTTGTTCCGTTGTGGGCCGTTGAGAAAATAGAGCGCGGCGAGCTTGATGAGTAGTCCAGCAGACGCGCTGCGCCGCACGGCGGCTATCATTGACCAACGCGCAGAGACTCACGGGGATTTTCGCGAAGTCTTTGAGATGACTGCCGCGCTATGGAGCGCGTACCTATCGATGCCGGTTTCACCGGCTCAAGTCTGCGCGTTAAACCAAATGCAAAAACTGGCGCGTGATCAATGTGCGCCAGAGCTGAATGATGATAACGATCTCGACAATGTTGGCTATGCGGCAATCAAAGCCGCGCTTGGTGACAAAAAGGGGGGCTAAATGCCCCCCTCATTTGGCGGGTCAATACGCCGGTAGCCTTTGAGCCAGAAAATTATTCGCTTCCACATTTCTTTTTTCTTTCCCGGCATGTTCCCCAGGCTTTGGGTGGAATTGGATTGTCAGCCAAAAACTGACGGCACAAGGCGCGCAGGCTGGGCGTGCTCGACCGACTGATCAGGTGCATGTTGGCCTCGCGTGTCAGCCGGTACAGCACAAGCTCTGGCAGCTTGGTGCGGCTAATAGTGAAAGCGTTCATGGCGCACCCCACAGGGCGGCGTTGATCTTCTCAGCATCTTTGGCATCGCGCTCTGGGTCATCAATCCAATGCCCGTAAATCTTGCGCGTGGTTTCGACCGACTCATGACCTAATAGATCGCTAATGCGAACCAAATCGTTACCCATGACTGCCAAACATACGCTTGCAAAAACGTGGCGCAGATCGTGCCATCGAAGTCTAACCAGCCCATCAATTTGGTCGCACAGCGGGTGCAGAACGCGCTTACGCCAGTTATCACTTGTCTGCTGTGCCGTACCCAGCCGCGTCGGGAAAACATAGTCATCGTCGCCCGACCAATTTGACCGCAGCCGCCACTCCCGCAGACGGTTTAACAAATCGCTTGTGATGGGAACCAGACGGCGTGCTTTTGACAAAGTGCCTTGCTTTGTATTTTTAGGGATGTCTGCGGCCACAGACCCACTACGCACACGCCGCATCGCTAGTCGCACGTTTACAACCTTGCGGTCAAAGTCAATGTGCCGCCATCGCAGCGCGGCCTGCTCACCAAACCTCACACCTGTCTGCGCTGCAAACGCAACAGCGATGCCATCAGCACCGTCGAGCTTGGATGCCTTCACAATCATTTCGCGAATCAGCTCAAGTTTGATTCGCTCCAAGCCCATATTTTCAGCAGCCGCCTCGCCCTTGTATTTTCGAGCTGCCAATTTAACCTGACGCGCTGGGTTGGTGTGACTGATCCAACCTTCTTCGTGCGCGAGGTCGAACGCCTGTTTAAGCGGGTTCAGTTTTTCCTTGAGAGTTTTGACGCTACAATCGAATTGCTTCAGCAGACGCTTGACCATCGCGGTCGTTACATCTGCGCACATGACATCAGAAAAAACCATGCTGCTGTCGTTGTCTTCAACAACCAAATCTTTCCAACATTCCGCGCTGCCCCGTAGATTTACACGATGCTGATTTGTAATTTCGCCGCGTGCTTCCCGGTCATCGCACTCAGTCTGGAATTGGGTTAAAGCTGCACCGACGGACTTCGCTTTGTGCCGCATGATGATGCCGCCGGTTTCCTGTGCCTTGTTCATTTGCATTGCAAACTTGGTGGCCTCAGATTTTGTGGCAAAGTAGTACCGATCCTGGCCGTTACCATCTCCAGCTTTCTTGATTCCGTTTGCCCGCAGGCTGATATAATAAGCCTTATGGCCTAGCTTGGCTTTGCTGTTGTCGATACCCACGGCTATTTGATGAGGTAATTGTCTATCCATCGTTATATTTCCCTTTATATGTTCCTAAGAGTTACGTTATAGAAACTCTTGGTTACAATGTAAAGGGGGAACCTGTCAGGCAAACGCCTGACGGTCACAAAAATCGCTGTCACTGGATCTGCGCTGGACACAAAAAAAGCCGCCCATTAGGGCGGCTAAGTCATTGATTTTATTGGTTGCGGGGGTAGGATTTGAACCTACGACCTTCAGGTTATGAGCCTGTAGCCTGCCCCACAATGATTTGAGATGGTGACAATAAGTGCGGATTTCTGCGGTTTCCCCTTGCATGATCCATGATACATACACCTATTTATAACCATTTGCACGAATCCTCTGTCACTGTATTTGCGCTCCAGTGACACGAAAACGGGGTCTCAGTGACAGACGCCTATTTCTTGGGACGCATGGCTCTGTCACCGAACCACCACAGGACCGCCGTGCTACTCATATAAATTACAGATTGAATGATGGTTTCCTGTTGGGCTAGGTCGTCGCTAGATGCGTAGACGTACCAAACGATGCCCACAAGCATGATCGTCAACGCAGGCCGCATCAGACGCAAAATCGCGGCGACCCACTGATACGGAATCTCCACTTGCGTCATCATGCCGTAGGACGCGACACGGGCAGCGCCAGCCGATTGTTCTTCTACAATGGCGCGTTCGTTTTCCAATTCGTCGGCTCTCAATTCCGCTTGCAGCCGATGCATTTCCATCGTGCGTTCATGTTCGCCTTTGGCTTTCTTTTCTTCGATGAAGACATCAGCGAAGTTGAAGACCTTGCCAAGCACGCTGCCCAAAATGCCCGTAGCGCCGCCGGTCAAAACCGAAAAGATCATGTCCATCATGTCACCATTGTCTCCTACGGCCCATGTCAATATGGATGAATGTCTGATAGCGCATTCCGAAACCTTTGAACCCAACGTCCTGCGCTACCTTGCGGATCACTTCCTTGTCACGGCCTTGAAGCTGGACATCGAAGGCGTGACCTTGGAGGTGCGAGGATCGCGGAGCGCCTCCGATCTTGGAATTGTGGTAGGGGCTGCGGTATGCGGAAGATAAACGCACAGAATGCCCCAGACGGGACCGCAGAATATCCAGAGCGGCAAGGGCAGTTTCGTTAATAAGGATTTTGCCGGTGCCTCGGCACGCGACTTCGTTGGGCTTGAAATAAGTGTAGGGCCAGCCGTTTAGCGGGATGTCGTTGAAGTGTTCAAACAACATTAGTAATTGAACCAATCTACCGGCATCTTCCACCGGCAAGCGCTCAATAGAATTGCAATCAACACCAAGCTAATTGTCTGACGCATCGGCTTGCTCTTCTTTCGGTTTGTCATCGATGATTGTCAACATGCCTTGACCAACAAGCCAGATACATTCGCGGTCGTTGACCGTGCGGGTCATCGTCCAGCCCATTTTTCCCACGTACATGGTGACAAAAGCGCCGTCTTTAACTGTGCCTTTAATGAATGGCAATTCGCCAAACTTTTCTTTGAGCTGTTTCGGCATGTCAGCTTTAGGCAGGCACGGCGGTATCACGGGCGCAGCTTCTACCTTTGCCGCAGGCTGACAGGCAGTGAGCAGCAGTGCCGCAAATAAAATAAGAAGCCTCGGCATCACTTTCATTCGACCGGCCCATGTTTGGAATTATGAATTTTCTCCAGGTGATCAATGCGGTCTACAATCCACGCTTGACGCTCCTTGTTCCAACCCTCGCGCTCTTTGCGAAACTCCTCAAACAAACGCACTTCAGTTAAAAGACGCTCAGACCTACGCGCGTCTGTCTCCCGCTTCGTTGGTGACAACATGCCAGCCAAAATGTCGACACGCTGCTGCTGAGTATCGCCGTTGTTTTCAAGCCGGTCGGTTCGCCCGTCAGCAGACCGGAGCTGGCTTTCGACATCTTTAATCTGTTCTGTGAGGCGTTGGATCTGGGCGCGAGCCACGGCAGCGGTTCCGATAACTGAAGCCGCTACACCGCCCAAAGTGATGAGCAGTTTGACATCGACCATGCCGTCCATATCACTTCACCGCTGGGCCACTTGTCGCCGCCCAATAAAGGAAGCTGCCAATGCCGCCAGCAATAGCCAACACGGCTAACCCTTTGCCAAATTCAATCAAGTATTTTTGCCGTTTTTCTGCACGTTCTTCCGCTGCGAGCTTCGCCTCTTTCTCTTTCTTTTCAGCGTCAGCGATTGCTTGCTTCTGCTGTTTGATAATGTTGTCCCAAGTGTCAGGCCCGAATCGAGCGTTCAGAGCTTTGGCTAGGCTCCGAATTGCTTCTTCGTGCTCAGCGTGACTAACATAAGCTCTGGCAGCACCAGCCAAACTAGTAGGGTCGTCAGGTGACCCGTCTTCATCACCAAGCCGGTTCTCGACTACTTTTTCATTGTGAGATCGGTCCACCGCCTTTTTATTTTTTTGGACTTCTTTATTGGAGTTAAAGATTGCGTCGAGATGACCCGCAACCGCACCAATATCGTCGGCAGTTTCGAGGGCTGATTTGCAGGCGCTAATCGCAACCTTGGCCGCACTATAGCTCGCAGCGAGAGTGACAGGGTCCATTGATTACCTCACGCGACATCAAACGCAACAGCCGCCAACATGCTATCACCGCTCGTGTTCCCATCTGCATCGGCAGTTATTGTGAAAGTGCCGTTTGCGGTTGATCGCGCCGTCGAAAAATGAAAGTCAGAGTCGAAGACAGCATCATGGTCCTTAGTCGCATTGGTGTAATTAAAGTTTGTGGTGCTGCGAAAGCTCGCTCCAGCTACAGTGACAACTGCGCCGCCAGCAGGAACAGTTATTGACCCGGCGAGTGGGTCTGTGTCCACATTAGTCATGGTATCACTAGCCGATGTGGCCGCGCCGGTAATCGTGTAAATTGAGATCGCGCAGCCCAGCATTGAACTGTTAAAAATGACGTCGATATCTGCGGTTGTGCCGCTGGTAATTGTTGCCGCAAAAATTCCAACGAACTCGCCGCCGCTGCTATTCGCCGTCACCAGTCCCGTGGCAGTGGTTGAGCCGATCAAAACTGACGCAGACCTTGCGCCTGCTGATGACCGAGGTCCATACACACAAATGATCACTTGGCGGTCAGAGGCCGCTGTGCCAATGGATTTATTGTCAAAACTACCGCTGTAATCAGTCGCGTTTGAACTCGATGTGTCAGATAAGACGTAGGACAGTAGTACGCTCGGCGCACTTTGATGAGCGCCAAAACCAATAGCCGACCCCGGCATGATGAACATTAGCTATCATCCTTCGCGTTCACCGTGTAAAAAATTTTGACGCCTAGCAGACGGGCATCACCAGCCATGTCGTCATTGCCGTCTGAAACATCTCGGAATATTCGGAAAAAACATATATCTTCGGCGGCTGGTGAATTGGCGATTGTTACCGCACCACTTGTTGCCGTAACCAAAACCTCGGTGGCATCGCCTTGGCTATCGTCGGTCACAACGACTGCTGTGCCATAGGCTTGATCAGCTTCCTCGTTGTCACCGACCGCTACGCCTTGCAAACCGAAGGCAACTCCCGTGGTTGCCGCCAAGCCTATCCAGTAGCACTTAAAAGTGATTGTGCCTTCGTTCCAACTTTTTGGCATAGCAATTTGAAACTGCGCGTGTTCATCTGAATCTTTGTCAAAGTCGAGAACCTGCAAATCAGGTCGGCCCGCCGTGGTTTCAACGTCTGTAATGGCCGCACAGCCATTGCTCACGGTTGGCCGCATTGCCGCTGCTGGGACCCATATCGTGTGGGTGCCTTGCGCGACATATGCGCTGGCCGCAGCCGCGGGCGTAACTGCCCTGGTGCTGTCCGATCCCGTTGCCGTCTCTGCGTTGGTCGCAAGCTCAACCACGCCGCTCGATGTCGCAGACGCTGCGGCAACCTGAGAGATAATTGTGGCCAGCCAGTTGTCGGGGCTTGCATCGTCGCCAATAAAGTGGATGACCTGACCGACTGCGTTAAGACCGCTATAATTTGATTCCGCCCCGTTAATTCGGTCGGTGCCGTCGCGCACAATGGTGATGGCGTTGTCCACGTTGTGAACTTGAAACCCAAACAAAATGCCGTCGCTCGACCCGATGGCGGGCAGATTAATCGTTACTGTGCCGCTGGACGCGTCAATCAAATAATAAGTGCGTGCGTTCGTCGTTTCAACATTGTGCGTGCCGCTGGTCAACGTAACAACGGCGCTCCATCCTTGCGCCGCTGCTGTGGCCGTCGTCGCACTGCTGGCCGCAGCACTTGCAGAACCTGCTGCAGCCGTTGCTTGTGCGCTTGCTTTCGCGCTGTAGTGCAATGCGGAAAACGTCCCGGCCCCGGCAACGGTATCGTCTTCGGCGTTGGTTGCCCATTCCTTGGCTGCTCCCGCGCTAGACGTGTCGGTGATTCCAGTACCGCCCACAGCCCACGCTTTCGCGCTGTACGTTCCGCTTTCAACTTCGCCATTCACCTTAATCGCGTAGTTCGACGCGAGGGTTGCGCTCGTTGCGGCGGCGGTTGCCGACCCTGCTACATTATCGACATATAATTTCGTGGCAGCTTTCAAATTACTGTCAGGCGCACCCGCAAGCGTTAGGTCTCCAGTCATGGTGCCGCCAGCAAGCGGTAATGCTCCCAGCGTGGTAAGCTGCGCAGCGGCGTTGGCATCATCAAGTAACGCACGACCAGCAGAAGTAAAATCAGCCACAGCAGCCGTACCGCTTCCGGTGAAGTACGGAATCTTATCTGCCGCGCTCGTTAGGTTGGCAATAGCCTTGATGTCGGCATCAAGGCGGTCATTACTTAATGTTCCGCTGTTAATCTTTGCCGCATCAACATGACCATTGGCGTCAAGAATGCTAACAGAAATTGCTAAAGTTTCGGAAGACAGACTGCCGCTGTCAAAGCTCACGGTGACCGTGGTGTTGCTGCTAAAGGCGCTGGCCGTGATAACGCCGTAGATCGTGCCGGTGCTTGAACCGACTGCGCGGATGCGGCGACCGACCGCATAGATTGCCGTGACGTTAATGCTGGCAATCGTGAATGATGTCCCGCTGGCGTATGCGGTGGTGTGACCGTAGTTGAAAAAGCCACCATCTTCCAAGTGCTCGCGAATGTCTGAGAGAACTTGTCTCATGCTGTTATTCAGCGTCGATGGCAGTTGCTGCTCTGCAAAGTTAACCGCCCCTGCCACGTTATTTTCGGAGGGTGTTGTGGAGTAATCTTTGACGCCCATGATTATGGATTCCTATCTTCAACGAGAGGCCGGGGGGATTGTTGCGCAAGCACGTTGCGCAATAATGCAGGGGCTTGCGTTGCTCTTCGCCGCACCATCGGGTTACCTTGCGCCATCAGTTGCAGAGCTTCTTCTTGATTGGCGGGATCAAGCAACAACCGGCGCAGCTCTGCCGCAACCTGATCTGATGGCGCGCCCTCCCTCATCCCCTGCATAACTAGACGCGCGATTGCACCACCGCCGCCGGTTGCTAAATCTCCTGCATCACTAAGGTCTTGCGCAGCATCAGCGTCAGACAACATCGGCGCTGTCCTCGACCCAGTGGTTGCTCTTGCGCTGGTCAGCGCCATTTGTCTTTCGTCTTCTATAGCCCGCGCAAACGCCGCAAAATCCTCATCAGAGGCAAACGCAGTGCGTAGCCGATCTCGCTTAGCGGGATTGTTGAATATCTTGGCGACCGCATCGCCGCCATCAGGCGTGTTATTAATTTGGAACCGCAGAGCGTCGGCAACGCCAACCCTAAAACTTTCCATTTCATGGTCGCCAAACTTTGCAAGCATACCCTGGTCGAATGTGCCGGGGCGTAGCACAAACTTTTTGCCTTCCTCTGCCGCTTCCATTGCCGCAGAGTGTCCCGCGTAGACCGACCGCGCTTCCTTGTAAGCTGGGTTGACCGAATCTAAATAGTCACGCAGATTGTTGCGCAACATTTTAGCTCTGCCTGCCCTGGTTGATTGCCCTGCCGAGTATAAGGAGTTGACCTGATCATCAAGGCTTTGCTTGATGTAATCCATCAGCTCTAGGGTTGGCTTTGTGAATATCGTTTGGCCGTCACTGACTTGGACCGCATCACTTAAATCGACGCCATCATATTCCATAATATCCTGTGCGCCCGACCAAGCTTCTTGAATCTTTTTGTTTTTCAAAAAACCTTTCAGTTCTTCTGTCATTTCTAAATCTTGCTTATACGCATCGCCATAGTCGCGGTTTGCACTTTCTCTCCGCAACATTGTTGTCTCTTCTAAATAATCATTAAGGCTTTGCGTCGGCAAAAACCTATCGACTTGTTCTAATGCGCGGCGCGCTTGGTCTTCGTTTCGTTCCGCAAGAAATCTGTGCGCAGCTTTACCGCCAGATGTCGTTGCTGCGTGGCGCGCCAAGTCACGCAGCCCAATCGAAAAACGATCTGGTGCGTCTGGAATCCGTGCGGTCGCAGGCATCCGACTAAGTGCTTCCCTTATAGCCGGTACAGTAATGTCGTCGTCATCCATGCCGCGCCGCAGTAATCGTCCCGCCTGCCGCTTGACTTGTGACCCTGGCGCTAACTTGCCAGCAAGGTTTAAAGCGCCGCGTGAGATGTCACCAACCACCGGCACACCCGCGCCGACCATCGCGCCGGTTCCCGCGCCTACCAGACCGCTCAGCCCACGGCTTTGCAAACCCGGCATATCAAATCCACCCTCACCACGGCCAAGGCCGCTCGCAGCCCCGAACTTTGCGCCTTCCTTCGCGCTTTGAATAATGCGCGGAACCAGCCCTGCAGCACGCATTGCCGCTGCGCGGCCTATGCCAAGCAAACCAGTAGGCACACCGCCAGCCACTTGCAAAGCCGTGGCTTTGTAGGGGCGCGCCCGCTGGTAAAGTTCGTTCGCTGCCCGTGCCTGATCAATCCCCTCACTTACTGCCTGACCGAACGGTTTATCATCGCGGAAGTAACTCATTACCCCGCGCCCGAAGCCTTCAAGTTCATCACCAAAGCCCAACGCTGTGCCTTGGCCTAGCGTCTGCCGTGCGACATTCGCATCGGTATCAATGAAGGCTTTCCGAAACTCAGGGTGGTCGTAGATTGCCTGGGCAGTTTCTTTTGTGACTTTGTATTCCGAAAGATAATCAAGAGCACCTTCCGCACCTAAACCAGCCGCCTTGACTTTATTGAGGTTGCGGATATGCGCCTCGACTGCTTTTTTGTTTACCATTAAATTACCCCTATTTTACAGGCTCAAGGCCGGGAACCCGACTTTTTATGCTGGGTTGATTTGGCTTACGTTTGAGTGTGCTGGTAGGGGTGTTGCCGGTTTGAGGTCGGTTTAGTATTGCGTCACCCATCCATATCCGCTTCCATCTTAATCTATCAAGATCAGCGGCTGCTTTGTAGGCACGCACTTGAGGACGATACGCATTGACTACAGCGGCCTTTAAATCAGCAACAACGCCAACCATTTTTGTACGCAATTCGGGATCAAGAACCGTTCCCTCTTTCCAGTTGTCTATAATAGTGTTTGCCCTTGAGATTGCATCGGTCGCACTTTGCTGAAGCTGTAATTCGCCAGATGTAACCATGCCAGGATCAATCATTTTAATCATTGCGGTTAAACCTGAAATGTGACCGCTACCGTCAGGGCTATTTAAACCTTTCTCCGCTATTTCAGCGAGTCGGTTTGTTTCGCTTATTTTATTGTAAATAGGCTTTAACTCGCCGCGCATTTTGTCTTCTGCCTTCATAATTCCCTGCTGATTTAGTCGCCGCGTTACGGGATTGAAATCTTTATTTGGGTCAAGGGCAGATGTGACATAATCAAAAACTAGTTTAGCCCGCTGATCTAACGGTGCGGCGAGAAGTGAAGCTCGCATTTCGGGCGCCATTGAGTTCATCAGATTCGTCTGTCCTGTTGTTGCCTGTGGCGTTTGTACCGCTGTCGGCATGACCATTGGTTCTGGGCCGCTCATTACGTTAGCCATCGGTTGAGGTTGAACGGCTTGGCCTTGCTGCTGTCCGCCGCCGCCGCCGCCTAGTAATCTTTGCAGATTGGCGTTCTGTTCTAATTTCATATTAAACAACGCTTTCTCTTGCGCCGCTTTCTGCAACGCTATTTGCGTATTCAACGCCTGCACGTTAGCGGCACGCTGTCGGGCAAGATCGTCTTGCGTTGCTTTGGCGCGAAGCTGACCGGCAAGCGCAATGTTCCTTTGCCGGGCACCGGGGTCAGTGCTTGGCGCACCGGCGGCAATCAGAGCTGGCCCCATTGCGCCCAGACCCTTCAAAAAGGCGTTGGCGCGGTCTTGACCACTGAGCGCCAGCAAGGTTTGCAAGTTGGCGGCAGACGTTGGCGCTGGTGGGCGAGGCGCAGGGGCAGGGGTAGGCGGCGTAAACGTCAGCGTCGTTGTCGGGCGCGGCATCATTGATGAACCAAAAAGATTGCCGGGATTGCCAAGCATAAGAGTAGACATTTGAATATCCTATTTAAAAACCTAGTAAACCTCTAAGACCCGATATGGCCGACGTGCCGCCTTTGCTCGCACCAAACAGATCGGTCAAAATACCGGCACCCGTCGCGCCATAGCCAAGGTATGTGGCCGCTGGATCGCTAAATATCGGCTCCGTAGTTGACTGGCTGGTGTACTGGCCGCCAGTGACCAGTGGCATGTACTCACCCAGACGCTGGCGCGGCTCATCTTGCATGAAGTTAAATCGGTCAATGTCTTCTTGAAGCTGCGCCCCTGCCATGCCCTCGTAGGCTGCGCCGACATCAATCAGCTTTGACGGGTCGAGATAGTCAAGCTGGGCCATCCCTGGCGCTGCCATGCCTGCATCAATCTGCCGGTCACGCTCTGCGGCATAATTCGTGTACGCCATCTTACTGCCGATGTCGCCAAGGCTTTGCAGATAATCCTCTGCCGCACGGTTTTGCGCTCGCGCCTGCATTCCAGAGCCATACCGACCGGCGCTTGAAAAGGCGCTGCCAATGCTTGGCATCACATCTTCTTGGAAGGCTTCGCGCATTGGCCTTGTCGCCGCGTCCATTGCGCTGGCGAGATATGGGTTGCTGTCGGGGCTAAGATAATCGCCCGCCATCGTTGCGGCGGTTAGGTCTTGCGCACCCGTCACTAACGGCGAGCCAGCTTCCGCACGCTGCTGGATTGCGGTCAGCGCAGCCTCGGTTTGAGGTGCGAACGGAACAACCGTGCTGCCCTCATACATTGTGCGCGGCGTGCCAAACAAGTCTTGCGCCGTGTCTAGCCCTTCTGTCAGGTAAGGCCTGATGAAGTTGCTTGGCTCATTGCTGGCGACCGTTGTCACAGTGCCTGATGGCTTCGATGATGAACCGCCCATTTCACAACCTCTTCTCTAAGATAACTTTTGTTTTCTCGTATTCTTGCAGCACCCGCTCCCAACCGCTGCGGCCTTCCAGGCTTACCAGATCGCAGCCGAGTGCTTTCGCCCACGCTTCGATTTCACCCAGCATGTCGTTTATAATTATCCAGCTATACGCCGAACCACGCTCGCCAGCTAAGAGCCAGATGAAACATTCTTTACGTTGCGGATACTGTGTGATGGTCGTCACAACGATGCCGTCAATAGTGTCGCCGTCACCGGCTATCCAGAGCTGCGCCTTGCCTTCGCGCAAGTCGGCACAGACATCGGCAACGGTGTGTGATCCCGCGAAGTCTAACGCACGCTGAATATGATGCTCGCATTGCGGCACGATGCCATCGATGGCGTCGAGCGGCACAAGGCTCAGATTGACCGCAGTAGCAAGTCCAAAACGACTAGAATAATGTCTTCCATTATCCAGAGTTACGATATTGGCCGTCATCTGTCTACACAGTTAAGGCGAGTCATTAGTCGCCTTCTTCCATGTCGCCAAAGTCTTCATCGCCGCCGAATTGGGTGTCAGCATCTCCACCAAGATCGAACACGTCGGCTATATCTTGGAATGGATCAGAAAATGGGCCGCTGTAATCAATGCCGCTTCTTGGGTCAATGTCGCCAATGTCGTCTATTACGTTTGACCCAGGAATACTGGCCGGGCCTCTGTTGTCCATGAAGTTTGAAACACCAAACGGATCAATACCCGGCTGGTTGATTCCGTAATAATCTTCAAGCTGTTCATTGAGTGACGGGCCAAGACCGAAGCCATAGCCAAGCGTTCCCAGGAATCCACGGCGTCCACGGTCGCCTAAAGCCAGCGTGTTCTGCGCGTCAATTACGTCACCCATGCGCCCGCCAACAATGCCGCCGCCAAGCGCACCAATTGGACCGCCCAGCAAGCCGCCAAGCACGGAGCCGCTTAAATCACCAAGGGTTGCCGCGCCGCTGCGCCCGCCCGCAAGACTGCCCGCAACATTGCCAAACAAGCCCGCGCCTGGGATACCGCTGAGTCTTCCCAACGTGCTGCCAAGGCCCGCTGCTAGAGCACCGCGATTTATCGGATTGACGCCAAGCACGCCGCCCGTCAACATCGGAATATTGGTGCTGTATTGAGTGGTGCCAAAACCGTCAGTCACCCCGCCCGGTGGACCTGATGGCGGGGGCGTTTCGCCGTCGTTAGGCGTTTGCACCACCATGCCGGGTTGGCGCATCGGTTGCACAACGGGATCAGCCGCGACAGGCGCAAGCGGTTCAACCACGGGTTGCGTTACCGCTGGCTGATCGCCAAAGCGCGGAAAGACAAACGTGTTGCCATCAAAATATCCCATCGGTCGGCCAAACTGGTTGACCGGAAAAACCTTGCCCGTCGAGTCTGTGTATGTCTCAGCCATCAGCCCACCAGTACCACCTTGAATGTTCGATCTGTTTGCGAGTTATTTGCGTGCGTGATTGCCACGCTTCCATTTACCCGACCTGACTGCCCAACGTAGATCGTGCCTGCGCCAAGTTCAGCCGATGCGTTCGCTGTCGTTGGCATAAAAAGCAAGACCGTGTTCACGCCGATGCGTGTGTCTGTCACCGTAGTCGATGCCGCGCTAACCGTTAGCGTCACGTCCAGCACGTTGTTTGTGCGCCCCAGCATCATCTCGTTGAGAGATGTCGAAATCTGCCGCCGGTGAAAGTTGCCGTCAGGGTTGTCCAGTGGCGGCGATGGAAACTCAGAAACGGTCACGCCGCACCGTCTGCCACGACTTCGGCGTCAACGCCTTGGGCGTGCGACCATGTGCCG
>CEUX01212682.1_pt1 | contig 18300 bp, 6 predicted proteins | sample 531361 | NCBI WGS metagenome assembly CEUX01 (sample SAMEA2622736, study PRJEB7988) | marine metagenome | isolation source: saline water (ENVO:00002010), including
CCCATATCTATCCCATCATACATAACATCTACCCACCCCGAAGGGCCAGTAGGTGCATTCCAATTACCGTATTCAGCATCAATACTACCACCGCAAAGCTGCTCGTTATACGCCATTCCCGCATCAATAACTACAGGAAAAACATGCATATCAGTCCATACGCTATTTGTATTGTGCGCGTAATCGACCTCGCTCATATACTCCATGCCAGCGTCATCAACAATTGAAACCAAACCTAAGGGCATTTGCCCCCCGCCTCCGGGTGGACTAAAAAGGTCGCCCGCCCTTCCACTTACGCCATAGCCAGTAGGGTCCTGTCTAAAGTCGTCGTTTATGAAAAAGCCAGCGGAATGATTATTAAGAACCCCACCCTGTAAATCAGCAAATAAATCTCCACCATATAAAACAGCGCCAGTTGGATGTGGGCAGCACTTTTTTTCGCAGCACATACCAGTGATGGTTGTCCAGCAACAGCAATCATGACAACAGTCGCAATGACCAGACATATAGTCATCGGGCCTGTCTTCCTTGGTTACTGTATAACCGATTTTTAAACAGTCGTCTCCTGCCGCCATAACCTAATCCTCGCAATCTGCGTGGGGAGGTAGCCAGTGTAAGGCCGTGCATGTAGCCGTATCAGTTCCATCGCCAGCCAAAGTGACCGCCCAACTGCCGCACAAGAAATCCTGATGAGCGCCAAGGTTTGAACAAGGGTAAGTACATGTTTCGTCAGCAGCGAAAGTATTCCCCCCTAGCGCCTTCACGGTGCTTCCAACTGCTGGTCGTATTATGGTTCGGTCTCCATTATCCGCACCAACCTTTGTGGAGCTTTCTGGAATTTCCACTGATATTAAATTTTGCCCATCGTCCCAATTCGTGACTAACTCGCTTTGTAGTGTTGTGGTGTATCCCGCAGTATGAGGAGATTTTATTGGATTAAATTCTGCCCCCGGTGTGCCACCCGGAATAAACAGAAGCAACTCTTGAACGAAGGGGTCATCGGGTCCATCGGGTCCATCGGGTCCACCGTTGGGACCCTCGGTGGTTCCGCCCGGACCGCCTTGCGGTCCCGAGGGAGTAACTGGTCCGCTAGGTCCACTAGTAGTTGTTCCGGGGCCTTCAGGTGTATCGGGACAACCAGTTTTAAATAAAATTTGCCCCATTACTTCTTTTCCGTCTTCACAAAATGTTATACATTTGGGGCCGTACCCAGATATACCAGCACCAGAAACCTCCCATGACCTACCGTCTCGATTTTCATCAATAAAAACTTCCACGGTTGTATTTTCCATTAACTCTTCACGGTCATGTTGAGGTTGGCATATACTTTCACTTACGTTCTTGGTAACATAAATAGTATCTCCAACTTCATAAGGAGGCATTATATAAACAATCCCATCCTTGTCTACGTCCACATCTCCCATCTTTAAAGCTTCTTTTGCTCGTTTTGTACTTTGTGAAACGTAATCCCACTTACCTTCAGCCAACGATACCCTGCCCCTGAAAATAGTTCCGTCACAAAGACGTTCCCCATCTGGCTCATAATCCATTCTCCTAAGAGTCACGGGTCTAGAAACGTCAACAATTTTGGTAGATTCCCCAGCAGATGTTACGCACTTCATTTCGCACTTTAGAAAATCATCATAAATGGCAGTAATTGCCATTGGCTGACTCTGCTGGTCTCCTATTTGTATTTGTTCAAATGGCATTATCCTTTCCCTCCTGTTACTATTTGCGTTACAGACTGACTTCCAGAACCTTTTATACTTAAGGTGGTGGAATAAAAGTCTTGCGACGAAGATTCTGCTTTATTTTTATTAGACAACACTGACGAATGGTTGTCTGCATCAGCATATGCATGTAGCAATAAATCTTTGTCCGGTTTTGAGCCGCTTATTCCATTTTCAAAATTTCCACTAAAATTAGAAGTAGTCGTAATAGATGCTCCCCCACTCATGGGTTTATACATCAAACTAGTCGGGTCGTCAGACTCATCTAGTCCTAGCATTTTTCCAATTTGAAAACACATTACATTTTTAATACTATAAGAATCACTGTTTGTTGAGGTGTCTATATCTAGTCTATATTTTAAGTCTTTATTAAGCATTATATCTCCGCCAACATTTCCAGACTGCCCCAAAATGCTTCCTGTATTATAATTATAAAAGTAAGAAACGGATGTTGCGCTATTTAAAAATACCTTACCTATTCTAATGTCTCCTATTTTAGTGTCTTCTGTATTAGGTAATTGATATGGCGAAGTCGTGTCGTTATTTTTCCAATACATCCCAGTACCAGTTTCCATTCCATTGTTGGTAAAATTTAACGTCAAGCCAGTAAATGTTTTTTCAAATGCATTTTTCCATTCATCAAACGCTTCGCCAACTTCACCAGTAAATTGAGAAACTGAAACGCCATTGCCCGTAAACTCATCAAAGTAAGAACGATAAACTATCTCTTGCTTGCCCGTATTTATGAAGCTATATTTAAAGTCTAAAGTGGCCGTGCCCCCAGTAGCAATTGTACCTGTGATGGCATCTTTTAGTTCTTTCCATTGCGAATGAGTATTAGTATGAATTAAACTAGGGTCTTGATAGCGTGAATAATAATTGTCGGTAGTTATTATTCTCGCTGAAACATCATCTATCGTTGGGAATTTGGGCTGATTCCAAGTTTCTATTTTAATGTGGTCCTCTGTGGTAGTACCAGTAGCTATGTAATGTTCTTTTTCAACCACGCCCAAATAAGTATATAAAAGCAAATCTGCATCTGCGGTAGAACCAGTTAAAGTATTGGGGAAATTGGTGCTGAATTTTGAATTGTTATCTACATTAAAAGTACCCTCTCCAGCAGTTGGTCGATACATAATACTACTAGAAAGAGTACTATCTGGAAGACCCAAGATATGACCTATTGCTTGAGTTGCTATGTATTTTAAACTATAAGTAGCAGTGCCATCGTTCATATTGCCAAGGGGCGCAGAAGCATCTGAATCCAATCTTATTCTTTTGTTCGGAAGAAACCCTATATTTAAACCTACGTTTCCTTTAACTCCGGGAATACAGTTATAATTATAAGGATACCAGTTGTATAAAAAAGTATCCGAATAGAAAGTAGTCATACCCTCCCAGAAAGAAGACTTAGACCACGATGCGCTCCATTTTTCTCTACCTATTCTAATGTCTCCTACAGCGGAATCAGAAGCGTGAGGGAGATTGTAAGAACCTGCATCTAAATTGGTATAAGTATTAGATGCATTTGGCGGGGGCGGATTTTCATTTGAATGGCCAAATGTTCCCTGCATAACATTTTCATTTTCATATCCTTTATTTACAAAATTTACAGTTAGACCATTGAATGTTTTTTCAAGCAAAGCCTTCCATTCACTAAACGCTGCTCCAATTTCTCCAGTAAATTCCCCGCTTGTACTTATTGAATCGTCACTACTAATCAAGGGTTCAAATATATAAGTACCCGCCGTGTTTGGGTCATTGTTTAACCTCGTTCCTTCTTTTACGAAGCTATAAGTTAAAGTAAATTCTGCGGTTCTGCCTTGGTCTATTCTTCCGGTGATTGCATCTTTTAATTGTTGAATTGGCACGTAAATATTACGATTACCCTCTTCTCTATTGGTTATTCCAGTTGGTGGCCATAGCTCAGAAGCTCCTATATTAGAAAGAGGATGATTTAATTCGGTTTGTATTTTTATTCCATCTGCAAAAGCCCCACTAACGTAATTATTGCCGCTAGTGAATTGATTTGCCAACCCAGAAGAATAAATAGCATGAGAAAAGTTATTCGGCCAAATTCCAGAATCTCCAGAATTAAAGCTGTGTAAGTTTTCTCCCGTGGTTGTTGTAGCTAAAGTTCCAGTAACTAAATTCCAAGAATTAGAAAGATTTCTATTGAAAACAATACCAGTTGTAGTTAACGCGACTGCTCCCGTTGGGTGTTGCTTAATGTGAGAATTAATAATATTGCCATAACTTCCAGAATAATAGTAAGAATCAGAATTGCCATTTTCTTGGTAAGCTAGAACACCCGTTGCCGCCTCATATTGCCCACCGCTAAACGTAATAGTTATGGACGTGGGCTCTTCATAAGCGCCCGGAGTATGAACATCTAATCCAGTTACCGTATAAAAACTTACATTAGAATCAATAAGTGGAGAAGCTGGCAATGTGCCGCCAGTTGTTAAGTCGTAAGATTTGTATGCTCCAGTTAAAACAGTTGCACTGGCCTGTACATCGTTTTCTCCAGTTGAAGAAAATGTAACCGTGGGTAATCCAGTATATAGTCCATTTTTATCAATTCCCGCCAATTGAACCCCAGTTACTTTATATCCATTTCTAAGTGCAGTTGTATTTATATTACTCAGTTTAACTTCAATATTTTTTTCGCCAGTGTGCTTTGTGCCATTTTCGTAGATTATATGATTTAAAAGATGCTGCCCACGATTAAAGCTTTTTGATATTCCCGTCTCAACAAAATGAGTAGACTGATTAGAAAGGGTATCAACAGAAAAACTTGTTCCAACATGAACATCAGAATACTGAGATAAGCTAGTTGCCCGTCCGGTTATATTCCCAAAACTGGTATATAGTAAATAATCTATAGTATGATTTCTCAGACCCTCGTCCTTGTCGTTCCCCGTGTTTTCTAATATTACCTCTCCGGTAGTTCTAATTCCCGAAGACCAGCCCGTCATAACCCACTCGTCTGGCCTCAAAACTTCTCCTGAAAATACCTCAAAATCCAACCCCGTTGGACCCCTTCCCATTTGTTCTCCTTCTTGCCCATTCCAATCGCCGGTATGATTTGTAATTATTGCTCCAGTTAGCCCTCCAGCTATATGGGTAGATGGCCAAGTTATGTCATAATCGTACAATGGGGATTTAACCTGTAAATCAGCGTTCATTTCTAAACCAGATACATCATAACAAAAATTATTGATATGCATTCCAGTTTCCCATTCTCCCGCAAAAACCACGGGAACTTCATTAAAATAGTAATTATATTTAGACCCAGAAATATTTCCGGATATGTTAACTATAGAATTCTCTTGATATGAACCAAAATACCTATTCTCTGGGTCGTAAATTTTACCTTCTTTAAAAATGAATTCATGAACTCTAGATGGAGTACCAGATTCGGGATGATGAGCGTGGTCGCCCTCGTATATATTTTGTCCAGAAAATGCAAATATGCCGGAACCAGTCGTATTACTCAAAGACAAAGAAAGAGAATAAGAAATCAAATTCCTTTCTGCTATGCCTCTTGTTGTATATCCGGTTATTAACATTTTAAAATGTTCTCATATAAGAATTGGCGTTTAATCTCGGCCCTATTTTTGCCATAAAATCGTCGGGGTTGAGGAGCTCTGGTGGTCTAGTAGAATATTCAAAGTTTATAGTCATTCCTTCCTCGGAATAGCTTATTTGTAAGCCACTAAGTCCTGACTCAACATTGATAAAACCCATCAAAGGCGTCCAATCAAGTCCCACCATGGTAAAACTTAAATTTTGATTGACTAAGTTATTTGTATAATTTTGCGTGACTGCTGTATGGTAATTCCTTGCAGCCATCCATCCTTTTCCCGGAACCAGTACCGAGGCTTCGATTTGACCTTGCCCCTGATTACCAGCCATTACATTACCGCCAGTTTTACCATCTTGAGCTTTATCCATTGATTCTATATCGGAGGTTATGTCTCTGAAGTTAACTCTATATCCCATGGTTCCTTTAGCGTTTCTCAGTATTCCGAAATTTTGTCGAATTCCGGGTTCTGTTTTTTGTAATTTAGTATTAAGGGTTACAAATGCAGAATAAGGAAATTCTGAAGGTAATATAAAATCGGCATTATTATCTCCGATGATTACCTTAAACCACCTTGCCATTTGAGAGGTTAAACCTACTTTATCAGGGTCGTATTGGTCTCCGTCTGGACAATCACATAATAAGTTTGTTATATCCCAGTCGCAAGCAAGGTTACATTCAACGTTTTCTGCCTCTGCGTCGGCAGTGGGTTTGAATTCGGCAGAATTAAATTTGTTTGGTGGCGATGCCGTTCGGCCAAATATGTCTCCGGCTCTAGCCAAATCAATTCCCGGAACCCCATGTAAATTGCTTACATCTAACGCTTCGAGAACTACGCTACGAGCGGGGAAAAATAAAAGATTAGGCTTTTTATCATCGTTTTCTATCTGCTCCAGCTTATTGTAAACATCAGGAAAGCAATGTTTAAGTAATTCATGTAAAAAGGTTTTTTGGTTTGAATCTAGTTCAGCAAAAGTTGGGATATAATCTTTTAAAACTTCTTGACTATTTTTAAAGAAAAGGGGTTCGTAGTGCTCCTCTTTCATTCCATAAGATGCATTTCTATCAAAAAGTCTAAATTTATTAATTGGCTCTTTTGTTATATGATGAACCATTTTGGTTAGAACCGCACCGTTGGGATGTTTTAATAGGTCGTTAAATGGTAAATCGTCAGCGTAGTAGTTAGGCTTTGGGGTTATTGTGTTTGTATTTCCCAACCCGGAAGTGTTTCCGGTGTTAGTCAGGGTTGGCGCTACTACTGTTTGTTTTTTGGTATATAATTTTGTGGCGGGTTTTGTTTCAACATCTCTATCAAAACATACTTGCATATTAAAGTTTCTTAAGCGTAGCTCACTATTAAACTCTGGAAAAATATAGTATCTCCCAATAAAGTCTGCTATTTTTCTTTCCCACGCTATCCATTTTGATTCTGCTTCTTTACTATATGTTCCCAAATAACAGCCCGCGTCTTTTCCGTATTTTTTATTATTAGCAACATAATCTTTGGTGTTAAATGTATAAGAAATTAAGTCGGCTTTTTCTTGAGCGGTTAACTTGTGTTTAATATTTAAACCCAAGGGTCTCCCCATTAAATCTATATTATCACTAAAGTCGTTGCTGTTTGATGCTATAAGAAAATAATTGTAGAGCGTTCTGGCGTTTTCATTGTACTTAGCCAAAACAGAAGAAATAATTAATTCTTGCGCGGTTCTACCTCCCGTTAAAAGATTCCAGTCGGGCGAGTTTTCTTCATAGGGAATAATATGATTCAAAGTCACCGGCTCGAAGAATACTCTTTGGGTATATGATTGTTGAATAACTTTCTTTTTCGCGGGTTTTAAATATGTAGATATATCGTCTTGATGATATGTTCCCTCTATTGAACTACTTCTAGTTATGTCGGAAATAGCGATAGGCCCGTAACCACCGCTATTTTCATTTATATTCGTAACCGCCTCATAAACCGCCTCTAAGTTTCTAACGGGCTGAGTAACGTCGTAAAAAACTATCTCATCTTTAAAAAAGTCCCAATTGTATCCTAGCCCATAAACAGAGCACCAATTATTTAACACATCCTTTAGGCTCCCAGAAAAACTTTCTCTAATTGCATTTTCAGGGCGACCCGCTGAGAATCCATTTCTATCAGTCCAATTTCTCATTTTCAACCCGACTATTGGAGAGGTAAGAAGCTGCATAAGCTCGTAAAATGTATAAGTTACATTTGGAATTTGACACGAACTAGAGACAAACTCTTCTTCCCCTATAACCACTATTCCCCCGCGAGACAAGTTATCACGAGTCACGTTAGTAACGGCGCACTTGCTTGCCTCAAATACATAGGGGGGATTAAGGTTTGCTCTACCAAATCCCAAAGGTTGTCCATAAGAACCAAATACTCCCTGTGGCCAAGGATTGGCTGATATTGGACCCCAAGCGGGAAGGGTTGTATTTGGACAGGGATTCAAACAACTGACAGGAAGGTTATAAGTCCTTCTTACGTGAAGCGTGGTTGCGCCATACCAATTAACGTCGTGCCCCACCCACGTTCCAATTCCTCCGGGGCCAAAAATATTGGCTGGAGATGCTTGTTTGTTTAAAATAGCAACCTGTATCTTATCCAAGATACATCCGCCGTCTACGTATTTTACGCTTAAGGTTTTCTGGGTTGTACTTTGATTTTGGTTAAAAGAAACCAAGTACATGGTTCGAAAATGTAAGGCGGTTGTTGCAACGCCGTTGATGAAACCTGCTTGAGAATCTGCGGCATCTATTCTTATAGTAACAGGGTTATCGGCGGAGTTTATTAGATGGTTATCATTTATATTGTATACTCCGTCAGAGTTAATTAGTTCTAGCTCTACCGTAGACGGGTCTCCCGCCTGACCGACATTAACATTTATGCTATAAATATAAGCGCCAAAAGCGGTTCCTTCAGGAAACGCCCCGACCTTAACCTTTTCCATGTACCTTCTTGCCATATTACTCCTACTTTTTTAACTATAACTTATGCCTTCTGATTGACCGCTATATAAGCTAAAAGCGTCATTATATCTTACGTATTCGCCGGTAGATAATAAACTATTTTCTGATATTATTAGATAATCTTTATTTCTTTTAAGTCTTTGGCCGTTAAACCAAAGCATTTCGTTGGCGAGTCCGGGGGTAGCGTACAGAGATGAATAAATGCAATTAGAATCTGTTTCTGAATATTTATGAGAAAATGAAGCCCTTGCTACAAATGATAGCTCTCCAGTGGAATTGGATAATTCAGCCGGTCCAACACTTACGTATTCAGTGCCATCGACGTGGGTCGCCGCACTCCACTCGTGGCCCGACTCTAATTTTTGTCCATTAAAATATAAATCTTTATTTAAATAATCACCAGAGTAACTTGTTGCAGATACTCCTGATTCCCATTCTAGACTCAGGGAAGAGCCTTGAACTACGTCATAAACGCCCCAATCTAATACGTTATTTTCATTTACCCCTCCAGTCACGAACACTTCTCCGGTCCCGCTCAAGAAATAATCTTTACTTGCCACAAGCCCGTTAGCGCCACTTGTACCAGAATTTTGGAAAAGTCCATTTCTAAAAAATTGGAAAGGATTGTTGATGTATATATACCCCGTATCTAAATTAAATCTTTGATTCGCGGTATCTACCCTCGCCTCTAGCCCTATTCCCGTTTCAATTCCTGTAAAAATTTGTAGTTCAGAATCATCAATTCCGCTGTCATGCGGCTTCATTATAACTAAATTTTTTCTTTTAAATTCCAATCTTCTACTATCATCGAAAAATACTTGCTCTGCCACAAACTTGTTTCTATATCCAGTGACTTGCGCTGTTCCCGTTGTATAGGTATAAACTATTCCTGTTAATTCTCCGGTCATACCAGACGTAACATAAACGTCAATATCATCTCCACATCGATTTTGCGTAGTCCCACTGAGCGCCTGAGTTGTTCCGGTTATTCCTGTTCCAATCACTCCTGTTCCACTAGTCGTTGAGCCAGTTATAATACTTTCTAAGACTTCAACTTGCGTGAATCTAGAACCAGAATAATCAGAAGCAAGTATACATTTTGAAACTGAGGTTCTCTCTTCCGAGCTTAAAAATTTATTAAATATAATAAGGTTATTCATGTAGCCGCTGAAGCCTGTATATCCAGCTTGACCAGTTTGAAAAAAGTCTCCCACATAAAGGCTATCAGCGTAAGACATGTCTGTTAATCCGGACTTCGCATCTCTAACTGAAAAAGATTGAGAAGAAGAATTGTTATATAAGTAGTCATGATGACTTATCGTAAAAACGTCAGAATCGGAATTACGAGCAAAAGACAATATGTTTCTTTTACCCAATTCACATTGTAAAGAAATAATTTTTTTATGACCGTTTTCGTTTATATATTCTATGTAAGGTTTATGACAACCATTCAAGCCAATACTCATTCCAGAGAGCCCAGTACAACTATCCATTGTTGAAAATAGGGTTCTAGACTTGTCATAATTGCCGGTAAAGTCTTCTGAGGAATATTCTACAAATATAGTATAATCCTTATTAGGAAAATTAGCTCCTACCTGAAGAATAGTGGTTCCATCGAAATAGCCAGAGCCGGAAGGGTTGCCATTAACTATATCTGTATCACATAAATTGTACAGAGGGTTTTTAGATGCATTCAGATTTCCGTTCAAAAAAGAATCTACCTTTGGGTCATCTAGCTTCTCGTTAAATGTAATTTCACCCGAGTACTCCCCAAAACCCCACCAACCAACCAAGTCGCTTGAATCTATTTTCAAGCCACTTACGCATTTATCTAGTACAGTTTTAATCATATATTACCTTGGGGGTATGTACATTTCATCGTCACGTATCAATTCATAATTAGCGGGTAGACCCGCGTTCATGTCCTGAATAAGTTGCATGTTCCAACTCCAGTTCGCACTTCTAGCGTCTCCATTTGTTGATTCACTAAGAATATGCCAATTGGTAAATCCGTTGTGGCCCTCTTCAGAAAATGTATTCGTAATTACATCTCTTAAATCATGAATCTCCGCCAAGTTATTACTGTGCGCAATCTGATTGCCAAGCGCATCGGTCTTACCATAATCGCCAGACGCCCTGTATATTGATGAATGTACTGGGCTTTGATTTATATCTATTGAAATAGTCGCCCGTTCGGCACGGTGAGCCATAAGGTCATAAATGACATAATATCCATGATTATGAACATCTGCATGTGGCTTAAATTGATGTATGCCATGCTGAAACTCTATATTATAATTCCACCTAACCATTGAACTAGTACGATGATAATCAGCATCATCTCCTTTGAATAGATTATAAGTTGGGTCGCTATTAAAAGTGGCAGATAAAGTATATTCGGCGGAATTAGGATTTCGACTTACAGAAAAAGAAGTTGGCCGAGGATGAAGGTTTCTTCTAGATTCTATATTATGAGAGTGCGCGTGGGCGTAACCGGGCATCGTTGCTGTGCAAAAAGCATTTTCCGAATAAAAAGTTGCAGCTAAGTCGTATAAATACCCATGTATTCCAAGTGGAATGGTTTGGTCTGGACTTCCGCCATGAACCGTGCTTGGACCAACTAGTCTTGAAGTATATTGTTCTTTGGTCGTAATCCATTCTTCTATATCAATAGTTTTTTGTTTTTGCGATGTTGCTTTTGCTTTTAGCGGCCCGCTTATAGTTATTTCAAAACTTTCTTTGCTAGTATCTTCGTTAAAACTATAAGATGGGTCAAAAATAACTTTTTCTGAACCGTATGGGTCAAAATCAGAAAACGTAGCAGAGTACGTCATTGTATTGCTAAACGTATTCTCTTCTACTGAAAATTCTTCAGGATAGGTATTGAGTTGGGGCGCTGCCTCTGCTGCGCCATACGCATCGATATTAGCAATCAAAAGATTTCTTAAGTCTGAAGCGCTTGGGGTTCTGAATTGTGCAGTAGCATCAAGGTCTTTATGAAGGTCGCCCTTTCTAGTTAAAGTAATTGTACTTCTACTTTCTTCTCCATCTGCTCCGGCGTGGTCATGAGAAATGTTTATTGTGTCTATGGGTTGATAGCCAACTGGTGCATCACCATCAGAAGTATATTGATTGAATTGCCAGTTTTCGCTTATAGAATATGTTCCAGCCATTCTATCCGCTGCTTCTGTTTGAGATATTAATAATGGATAAATTTTACCATCACTTGCTTTCTCTATAAAATTAGGAATAACAGGGGCGTTACCGGGGTCGTATCCACTCAAAGAGGTTACATAATTTTTTGCATTACTAAATGCGCTATAATGAAACCCACCAACTGTAGCAGGAAAACCTTTGGCGGAAATGTTATGCGTCATCGATATAACGCCGTCTTCCCCCTCGTTAAAAGAAAAATCTTCTACCGGGTCTGTTACTCCATTAACCCCAGACCAATTATCAAAAGAAGATAGAGTTACCGAATACCCTAGAGTTGAACTAGCCAATTGACTTTCTTCGAAATCGATAGATTCTACCTTGCAATTTGAAAAACGCATTACTTCGATATCGTCTTCTTCGATTGTTAAATCTAGAAAATTAGTAGCCCAAGTATTAATAAATGCTTCGCGCTCTTCCCAGCAGTCAGTGCCGCAGTGACCCCAGCCACACATTAACTGACCCTCTAGTGTTATTTTTTTCCCTTGCCCTAATCTTTTGGCTTGGGTAATCATTTCGGAAGAAATAGAAACATAAGGGGTAGGGTGAAACCAAATATAACTTCCATTACCGTCTAATTCGTTTCTAAGCTTGAGAGTATGTTCGAATGGGGCTACTCCAAATTTTTCGTCAGTTGGGCTCGTAAGGCCAGCGATAGTGCTTCCGTCTGCGGCTGGTGATTGATAAGTTGCAGGGTTAACAGTATGACAAATATCACTGTTACCATATTTGATAACCACATCTCCTTGCCCCCAATTGTTTGTATTTACCGCCATAATTACAACGCCCCCTTTATTCCCCTCTTTCCTTGATTTTGAACAGATTTGCTTATCGCAACCCAAGAAGCTTGTAAGTTTAGTGTTATTAATCTGTCATTATTATTCCAACTGTGGCTTAAATCGCTAATCCATATGTCTCGTATAATTTCTGTGCTATAATCGAGATGAATTTTCCTTACTTTTATCATTGCCGCTTCTTTCATGTACTCCAAGGCCTTCTTCATTACAGTCGGTCCCGGAGGTTTGCCAGAATTCGGGTCATAGCCAGCACTATGCGCGGCGTTCATTGAAAATTGCGCGGTTACAGTTATATCTCTCGTGCCAATAGAGCTTTGGTCAATTTGTTGATTTATCTCTCCAAATCTAGGAATCATATATTGGCTTTGATTGTTAACGTGGGCATTATCACTTTCTTCAACCTTAATCCAATTTAAATAATATGTTGAGCGCTCTGAGTCAGATAAAAATGAACCATCTACCGCCCACTCAACAGTATAATTCACGGTTGTTCCGTGAGACGGCCATTCGAAACTATAGTTTATCATTCTCGCATTTTCTGAGCTACGTGCAGAAGTTAAAGCTGACTGAGTGAGTATTCCTTGGTCTGCAATTCTATTATTTATCAAATCTGTTACTCTTTGTTTTACAAGAGTATTTCTCGTATCTGTAAACACGCTGGCAATATTTTGGTTGCCATTTGTACCATTATCGAAAGAGGTATTTTTCATACCTATATGCGCGGCGTCAGTTAATAAACTGGTTTTAAATTGTTTAAATGAACCATTTTCTGAAACGGTTAGGATTTTTTCATCAAAATCTTCTGATAAATTCAATGTATATTCTCTAATGTATCCCGTGTCATATTTTGCGTCGTTTGAAAAAGTTACTGAATAATCTAACTTTAAGTTAGCAGGGTCATAACCTTTCGTTACGGATATTGGCATGGTCGCCAAAGAATACGTGTCAGCAGAAGTATCTAAATTAGCGCTCACCGTTTTAGCTAATAAATTATTACAAGCGGTATATGATAATGCATAATTAACCCCAACCAAAGCATTGAAGTCAGTTATTAAATTGTCCTCTTGTGTGCCCGCCAAGTCTTTAATTTTACGAGCCTGAATAGTTCCGTTTTCGGTAACAGTTGCTACACCAGCATTATCATAAGTTAAGCTTCTAGAATGGGTATGAGAACTATTATTGCCCGCCAAATCTCCAGTGGAAAGCTGACTGAATTTTTTAGTAAAACTAAAATTTAAATTAGACAAATCATAAGTTTCATCAAAGCGATTTTCCGCAGCTAAATAATGAGTGCTATCGTAAACCCCTGCATACGCCCCAACGAAAGGCATGTTTTTGGGGGCCTTAGCGTTAAATAACGCGCTTGCCAACGCTTGCCCCTGTGTTACATAATCTACCCCCGCTTCTCCTGAAAAGTATTTCATACTTATAGAATGCGAGTAACTAAAAGCGCCGTCTTCAGCAGTTTCAAAAGAAAAGTTTTCAGAGAAGTCTTCCAAGTTTTGCATTCTGCGAGTTTGGAATTCATCTTTTGTACCTGCGGGAAAAACATCAGTGTCAAAATCCATTTGACTGAGACTACCAGATGTATAAGTCTCAAATTGAATTGTATAAGCTCCCATTCTAACAGGGTTTGGGTTTTCTGAAAAATCAATGGAAGTTATTTTACCTTTCCCTAAATTTACAGGCGTACATTCTACCTCCGCGATACCCGCACCCACTCCACCCTTAAATCCCGGTTCGTCTCCTATCACAGAAAAACCAACGGTGACTTTATCATGAGCAGCGGCCATAATATCATCCATCGTACTTAATGATTGCTTAACCCCTTGAAAGTCAGAATTGTGATGAGAATTTATCCAACCCTTAAATGTGTGTTTATGAACTTGTCTATAATGTCCGAAATTATCTCCAAGAAATTGATTTTCTATCGAAGTAGCCAAAGACCTTCCACTGAATAACAAATGATTGTCTACTACTGTAGCCGGTGGCGGATTAGGCATTGGGGGTGCTTTAGGTTGCACCGGGATTTCGGGTCCGGGAGGGATTGCTCCAGCCGTACATTCTGCTTTGTAAGCGTAATCTTCAAGAGCGCCGCCTTCTTCAAAAAAGCTGTTCATTCTTACAGATTGACCCTGCGTAAAAAACTTGTCATCTATAGTCCCAAGCGTACCACCACCAGCGTTTAATTGACTATAATCCATCCAGTTTTCGGGCATACTTGGGTCAGCTACTCCATCTCCATCATTATCTCCGCATAAAGCCGTTGTAGGCCAAGGGGGTCCCAAGGCTAAACTATAGCTGGAGATAATAGGTGGGAAAGTTGGCTTTTGCAAAGGGGTATCAGAAACACCATCATCACCGCAATTACAAGAATTTAAACTACCTGCTCCACAGTTGCCAAAAACATGAGGCAATCCTAAATTGTGACCTATTTCATGTAGTAGAGTATCAGTTTGTGATGTTTCATTATACGTCGTGTTCCATTGTGGAAAATTCATCCACCCCGCATAAGGAAAACCTCCGTATGGGAACATGGCCCAAGCCCCATAAACAACATCTGCTGCATTTTCATTTATGTCTGAAAAATGTATATTAAATACATCTCTTTTAAAACCATATCCCAAAGGGTCACTCGAGACCGAAGCTTCGTAATTGGAGTCCGAAGTAAATTTTTTAACCTGAGTTCCCGTTAGTTCAGTTACGCTATCTAATACAAATCTAATTCCGCAATCTTGTTGCTTTCTGCTTCCATAAATTCCGGGTCCAGCAGAAATAGATGCCATTCCGGCGTTTAGTATTTCTATGTACTTGGCTGCGCCCAGCCATTCTGGTTGGTCGTAAGTTCTAACCGCCCCGCCTCTTGCTTCGCCATTAACAATAATATTAACAGGAATAACCCAACACTCTCCGTCAGTTGCCCCATCTCCCGGTCCCTTTTGTGGCTTTAGCAGTTCTGGGTCAATACCTTTTTCTTCGGCAATTTGTTGGTTTAGTTTTTCTAGCTGAACGCTTAAGTCAAGCTCTTGCTGCTTGACCATTCGCTTGGTTTCTTTTTGAATTAATTCTTCTCTTCCTAATTTGTCTACCGCCAATTGGATGCTTTTTTCGAACATGTCTTTGCACCCAGAATGTTTTTCTTCTGAGCGGTGCTCATGCTCTTCTATATCGCAAGGTAAAAGAGCATCGTCAACCATGTTAGCAACAAAGTCTTCAATTTCTTTTTCTGATTTAAATATTATTTTATTTTTATTTAAATCTGCCATACCTTTTCCCTTTTTCCTTCATTAAAATTATATTTTTAATATCGCATAATGTATAAATTTATTTAAGCTGTGTCCGTCTTTGGCGCGCCCAGTTTTTTATTAAGTTCTGCTGCTAGCCTATCTCCGTCTCCCTTGGCAATAACAATTGATTCTCCTAATGCTGTTATTGTTTCACGGTCTTTGCCATTAAGCGGGGTATGTATTGAGCCAGCATGTGTTACTTTTATTTCAGCCACGTTTACATTTACGTCTGTCTTTTGTTCTACCTTTTGAACGTCTGCAACTTGCTGCGTCTGCCCATCTTTGCCAACATTGACCTGAACTGGATTCCCATCCTTATCGTGTCCAGTTGCTACCGTCTTTGTTGTCACATCCCCCTGAGGAGCCTTACTTGCAACTTCTTGCTGTCCTTGCTTCATGCCCTCTACGATGGCTTGTCTTATAGCCTCGTTGAATTTCGGGTCAGCTTGGAATTGCTGCATTTTAGCTCCCTGTACTTGAGCCATTTGACGCGCCACTTGAGGCGTCATGTTTAATTGTTTTCCTGCTCTGCGGCGATTCTCATACTCTATAAGCATCTGCCTTCTCTTCTCGAAATTCTTGAACTCTTGGTCGTTTTGAGTTGATTTTATAGCGGCTTTAACGGTTTCAGCCTGTTTTCTTCTGTCTAACGTGCGCGGGTCATATCTTACGTCATCTCGTTTTTGTTGCGCCGCCCTAGCTTGGTCAAAAGCGCTTAATCCTACTTTTTGTCCAGCTCGATTTCTTTGAGCTAGAGCAATTCTTTGGTCTGACAACATCGCCCCTTGTTGATTGGTGGCCGCCATGTATTGACTGCCCAAAGAATTGGGGTCATGGTAATCTGCGCTTCTAAGAGCTCTTTGGTTTTCTGCGGCTACCGCTTCTCTTTGTTTTCTTTGCTGGAATGCTATGTTACCTTTTGACGCATCAATTGGACCCAGAGCTTCTGCTCTTGATTGTAAATCTCTTATTTGTCTTCTCTTTCCAAGCTGTTCTTCTCTAGTTAAACCGCCCGCTCCCAACTCAGATTCGATTTGACCTGCTTGAGCTAATAATTGTTGCCTCTTTTTAGCCATTCCCTCCTTGGTTCCTATGCCGCCCATTTGGTCGAGTAAGCCCATTCTTTGTTGCTGTGAGCTGGCTATTTTTCCTGCCCTCGCTGTAAATTCAAGGCCGTACATTTTTGCCATTCTGTTTTTGGTGGACATTTTGGTTATTTCTTGCTGCTGGATAGCGGCTTTACCTTGAGCGCCAGAGAGCTTGGCTTGATACTCGGCAATTTGCTCTTCTTCCATCTCGATGCGTCTAGCTTTAACCTGTTCTGCGGTGGCATTAGCAAATTGCGGAAACTTCTCTGTTACCGCGCTCCTAAACGCCCCACCCTCTGCGAATTCGCTAATATCGGCTTCTTTGATAAAACCCAGATGTCCTTGCGAGGATTTTATCATTCCTTGGAAGTGCTTCACATCTGCTAAATGCCCTGCGGATAAATTTTGTTTGGCTGCTAGTATTTGGTCGTCGGTAGTGATGCCAGCGGCTTGTGCTAAGGCTGCAAAACGTTTTTGACCCTCTTTTGATTTGGCTGCCATGGCCCTACTCTTGTCGGTTCCTCCGGCGTCTGGGTTCAGTTGGGAAAATGCTATCGCTTCTCGTATACCAGAGGATGTGCTAATGTCGCTAAATTGGGCTGACGACAATCCCGCTCTATCTACAAGGCTTCGAATATCTTGACCCAACATTCCCTTTCCGAATCTTGTCGCTGCGGAGGGCTCTTGACTTTTAATAAACTCTGCGAATTCTCCAGCTTGCTCCTCCTTGCCGCCGCTTTCAACTCGCTTGTCTACCATTTTTTTGAATTCCAAGGCCATGTTTGATAAATCAGCTAAAGCTTTTTGTCTAGACTGATTGTATTTATCGGCTTCGGCAAATTCTGCTTGCTCTGCGTGGGTCATTGAGGTCATTCCCGTCGCGGCAAGCTGTCTTCCAATTCCGGCTTGTTGTCTGAGCCCAACCTGTGCCCTTATTTTTGCTTCTTCTTTCAATGCGTGTTGTCCGGAATAAGCGAAATCATCCAGACCCATTTCCTTATGCTTTTTTTGGTCAGCTCTAAATTTTTCTCTTGCGGATTGAATTTTCGCTATCTCTTCAAGGGTTGCGCCAGAGCCCCCAGCGAATTCAAGTATGTCTTTTTCTATTGTACCTCCTTTCGCTATTAAGCCTTCCTTTAGCTTTTGCTGACTCATCATTTTCATGACTAACCCCGCTTCTGATTGAGTCAGTTGTTGAGATTGTTTTTGGCGCACAATATCACCAAAAGCTTTTTCAGTTTCTTCTCCGCTAAGTTTTCCTGATAAAATTGACTTTGCTGCTCGGCCGGTTCCAAGTTGGTCCTGCAATAATTTTCTTGCGTCTTTAGCTCTGGTTCTGCCGTAAGACTGCAAACTGGCTCCTAAACCAAGATTCCTTTGACCCTGCTCACCCTGTTTCTTGAGCCCCTCGCCATATATCCCCGTAGCCATCACCTTGCTTGCCGTCACTGATGCCGCGCCGGATTTTGCCGCCTGTAATCTTTTATTTGTTTCTAAAATATCAATTTGCTCTGCGCGTTGTTCAGGGTCCAGAAACTCTTTATTAATTTTGGCTATTTCATCCGGAGTTGCTTTGAAAGAGTGCTCACGTCCGGGCATTCCTGCTGAACTCAGGTT
>CEUX01053548.1_pt1 | contig 18191 bp, 12 predicted proteins | sample 531361 | NCBI WGS metagenome assembly CEUX01 (sample SAMEA2622736, study PRJEB7988) | marine metagenome | isolation source: saline water (ENVO:00002010), including
TTAAAGGCCCTTAAATCGCGTGTTATACGCATTTCTCGTAAAGCATCAACACTATTGGGGGTAAATATGCCTGTAGCAACTACTTGTGTTAAGCCTTCAGGTACCGTTTCACAGCTAGTAGACTCGGCTAGTGGATGTCACCCGCGATATTCTCAATATTATATTAGACGTTATAGAATATCTACTACTGACCCTTTACTCACGATGTTGAAGAAACAAGGTGTCCCCTGTCATCCAGAAAACGGGCAAGACGAAAAGACAGCAACAACGTGGGTATTAGAATTCCCTGTTAAAGCCCCAGAAGGATGTCTTACTAGAAAAGACGTAACCGCAATGGACCAATTAAGGCATTATAAAAATTTACAATTAAATTGGTGTGAACATAATGCAAGTATGACTGTATATGTGAGGGAAGACGAGTGGTTTGAAGTAGGTAATTGGGTTTACAAAAATTGGGATATTATAAATGGTGTTTCTTTCTTACCTTATGATGGTGGTCATTATGAACTTGCACCTTATGAAGAAATAGACCACTATACCTACGAAAGTCTTATAAAGAAATTCCCCGATATTAACTACAACAAGCTTTCTAAGTACGAACTTGAAGACGAAACTGAAGGTTCTCGTGAATATGCTTGTGTTGGTGATAAGTGTGACATATGAAACAGATGTAACTGGATACGGACGCAAAATGGGACGTAACGGTGGTGGTAATGGGTATAGTATGGAAGACCCACACCCTTATACTGAAGTAGAATTTAATACTGAAGCGGTGGCAATTGCAGGTAGAGAACATAATAATGCTATGTTTAAATATGGTACCTATACAAGAGGTGAAGCTATCAGATACAGAACACTTAATCCCGGCGGTTCTGAAGCTTATGGTGGTGGAGAAGAAAAGCCACGTAAGACCGGAAAAGGTTTACCTTGGGATTTATAGGCGCTTTTAGAGAATGTCCTATTTGTGAATCTAGGGCTATTGTTCATACTTATGATGGTAGAAAATATTGTGCTCATTGTGCAACGAAGAACCATAAAGCTGGGTTTAATTAAAGAATAAATTCTGATAATATAGGTGGCCTTTTATTAATAGTTAATTGTAATCTAAAAACATTAGCACCACAACTTAACATTTTCCCAATAACTACATAGTTCCCTGAGGTACCTGTTTTCTTATCGGTAATATGAATTACATCATTAGGTTCTAAATAAATACCATCGAAAGTGTCTAGTATATATTCATATTGATTTTTCAAATTTGCATTAAAAACTTTTTGACCCCAATCCATACAATCTGCTCTACTTTTTAAGGTATCATTTTTTACAGTCATATAGTTCTCACCTAATGCTGCAGCAGCAGAGGAGTGTCTAAACGTTGCTCTCATCCCTCCGTTACCTTCAACTATAACTGTAGTAGGTATTTTTCTATCATTAACTTTAAAAGATATAATATTATTATTATAGTCATATCTTTTCACTACAGTTGCAGTATCTACATCACTTTTCTTTTCAAAAATTAATTGTGATTTAGTCCCATCATCAATAACTCTTATTATATTTTCTCTAGGTATAGCGTCATTGGTTAATACTGTATTAAATGCTTTTTTAATTATATCTAAAATGTCAAAAGTCCCTCTTAAAACTGGCATCTGAATAACTGGAGAAGTATCTCCTATGTAATCAGTGCCTACTATATCTTGTAAGTTAGCCATCTTTATAATAGTTCGAATTGTACTTCCAGCACTCATCCCGTCAACATTCTTAGTAGCGTCTAATGTTATTCTAGCTTTATAATGCCCTGTTAAATAACCTAAAGCATCAACACAATTAAATTGTACTTCCCTTTCACCCACTATAGTCACGTTAGATACTCTTCCTCTAAATGTAGGATATGCATCAGATTTATCTATATAAAATAAAACTTCTTGATTCCAATATTTACGAAAACTTACATCAGTTTTAGGTAATGTAAAAGTAAAACCAGTAGCCGTAAAACCGCCCTGTTTCTTTAAATTAGCAGTTATGAAATCAACAGATTCGCCATTTAAGAAAACTTTACTTGAAATTGGCTGCATCCTTTATACCTCCTAAAGGAATCACATCACTCATTAAATCACCATTCGCATCTATCAAACACACTTCTTCTACAAGCATACTAAAGGTATAAGGAATAGGTGCGCGAGGTCCTCCTACAGGATGGCTTTGACTAACTTGAGTTATATACCCAAAGAATCTAACGTATGTTCCATCTTTTTGAACTTCATCCCACATCATCCTTATTGATTCAGCTTGCATTCTTTTTAATAATCTTAAGGCACCATAAGATGTAAAATCTTCATTAAATTTAAATTGCGTTTCATCTCCTAATGCAGTTCCTCCGAAACTTATAGATTGAATAGGAGTACCTGTTCGAACAATAAATACTTTACCGTTCTTAGAAATAGCTTGATAATATGTACCTGCATAAGATACTGCCACGTCACTAGTGATTTCTAAATAAGTTAAATCATAAGCCGTATTATCTCTTTGAACTACTACTTGTGAACTTGTATTATCGAAAGGTAATATATTCCATATTTGCATACCGGGTTGAGTATTTCCAGAAATAAAATGATTAGCAGCGCCTGATATTACTACTTTTAAAGCGTATCCTGAAAAGTTATTTTGTAATTCATCTACAAATGTAGCTTGATTTCCCACCTGCCAAGTAAATGGAAAAGCACTAACACTAGGGTTATCATTATATCCGGGTGTAGTTCCCGAATTAGACACTTTACTTGCACCATCAAATACATCATAAATATTTACTCTAATTAAGTTTCCGGTGATTGTAGCATCTGGAGCAGTGTAAATAGTAGTAGTACCTCCAGAAACCAGAAATAATTTACTACAATCTGCACTACTTGATGCGACCCACCATACCTTTCCTTCATCTGCTGTTGCTGAACTATCGGTAATTTGATAAACGTATCGGTATTTCCCAATATCATTACCTGTATAATCTGAAAGTCCAGTACATCCACTCAATACATACATAGGAAAGGGACTCTCAGTATGACTACCACTATAGAATCCTTCAACCGACCGACTATAGTCGGTCCCGACTCCTGAACCAGCACCCGGACTAAATCCTCCTGTTATATCCCAATATCCTCCAGCTAATCCAGAAATAGTAGGCACAGAAGACCAATCTGAAGGTGTATTAAATTGAATAAACCCAGATTTACTCAATGTATTACTCTTTGTAACATATGTATTAGAATCAGTATCTCGATATTCTTTCTCTACTTTAGTAGTGTCTTCAAATTTAAGAGGTACCCACTCTGCTTTTTGTGTAAACTTATCATTATATTTATCATTACTAACTCGTAAATAATATACTCCCGCAATTGAACTACCGCTATTGTATTGTAAATTAGATTCAATTTCAGTAGATAAATTAGTAGCATTAAAAAATATCTTATTAAATTTAGTATCACTAGTTAAAATAAAATACTCAGAAGCTGTTCGAGCTGTTCCAGTTTCATCTTCGAAGGGTCCCACATTCCAATCAAGAGTACTAACGTAATTACCACTACCATTTAAATAAGCACCAGAAGTAAGAACAGAAGTTTCTGTTGTGGTAGAAGGGGGTAAAGCGGAAGGGCCAGTAATGTAATAACCCTCTGAACCTGTAGGAATTAAAGTCGGTCTTATTCTATAAACATTAGTGAATGTATCTAGTCCACTATATTTAGTAGTATTACTTACCGATTCTAATCGAGTTAAATGATACTGGTCATAAAATTGATTAAATTCATTTAAAGCAAATTGGTCTCTAATGTATCTATTATTGGAGTCCGCTAAAGATTCAGAACTACCATAAGAAAAAGCATTACCACTATAAATTCCCATTACTGGTTGAGTTCCAATAGTAGCACCACTACCCAATAATCCACCGGGTCGTGTATAATATGTATAATTTTCTTTAATTAAACTATCATCAGTCTTAGTATTATTATTAAATTTAGTACTACTGCTCTGTTGCCATTGAAAAGTGGGTTCCCAAAAAGCTTTACCATCAGAATATCTATAATAAGAAATTGATTTGTTAGAAGCCTTTGCTCTGCTCTGTGAAAAATCTAACGTAACAGTTCTTTTAACATCATCAACAGACTTGATAGGGTCTCCATTACTTACATAAGTAATTGGGTACCATAAATCATCATTACCTTTTGCAATTAAAAATATCTTAATTTTATTATAATCGTTGATTAAAGTGTTAGTATAAACACTAGATTTAATTAATTTAGGATTTCGTAATTTAACACTAAGTACTTTAAGGATTTTCCCATCTGTAATAGATAAAGGAACAGCCGCTAAAGCTCCGGGCTTACTTGCATTCAAATCTACATTCCCAGTAATAGTTTGAACTACAGCCTCTCCACCCATTGTTTCAGGATTAATAGCTCCAACAGGACTAGCGGTAGAATATCTAACAATAGCTTCTACATCTACCGTAAACGACACAGTACTAGGTTCCACTAAAGCATTTCCACTAGATAATAGAGGAGGAATAGTAAAATACAAATCCTTTGCCCCCTCATTAAATATATTATTATCAATACCACTTAACACTTGCTTATTTTCTACACGCATAACTGAAGTAGGGTTACCATCAGAAATAGTTATAGAATTAATATTTGCTGATGATTCTCTTGGGGCTGGTAAATTTGTAGTACCTGCTAAATAAAAATATTTTGAAACAAACCCTGCACTATTTATAGTTCTTAAAACGGGATAAAATGTGCCAGCTTTAGTGTAAGTATGGTCTAGTGTAATAGAATTAGAATCCGTTTCTAACTTTTCCCATTGATTAATGGCATACTCTAAAGAATTATCTTCACCATCATCCCAATCTACATAAACCCACTGTACATCATCATCATTAAATGTAATAGTACCTGATACTTCAGTATATACTTCTGCTGAAGAAGGTGTCCACGTTATTCCCATTAGGTCAACCCCGTTATTTTCCAAGCAGTACTATTACTTCTACAAACCTGATTACTAGAAGCGCCTCTAACATTATGATAATCGAATAAAAATAATCGTGCATTATATTTCTCACTCTTTCCACTAACTGCATCTGGTAGTTGTGCAGTAGGTAAAACAAATCTTCTAGAATTTTGTGGAATATATGCAGGTTCAGAGTGAAAACTTATTTCTTCAATATAACCAGCATACTTATTAGTACCATCTGGATTAGCTCCTATAACAGAAGCAAACTGTCCTCCACCACCAGTTTGTAAAACTATAAGTTCGTTATAATCTAAAGTATCTTCTAATTTACCATTCACATATAGCTTAAAATTATTATTTGTAAGACTCTTATCATAAGTGAAAACGATAGCTAAAGGTTCTACTCCGTCTAGACTATAAGAAGTAGTACTAGTCAAAGTAGGGGTTGCCCCAGAAGTTCCTACCTTCATTTTAACTTTATAATCCTCTATCTCATATTGCCAAACTAAAGGAGTTCCGGTATGTGGAACGCCAAGAGTTGTTCCAGTAGCACTAAAGAAAGTAGCGTTACCACTTGCAGAGGGTTTAAGATGGAAAATATGAGTAAACTTATCACCAGTATTAGGCATTAGTCTTAACCAATTCTCGTAGCCAGTTCCTGCTGTAACACCAGAAACACCTATCTGATTAGTTCCATCTAATTTTAATCCCCATCCCTGTACTCCTTCAATATCTGAAGTATTATTAGTGCCCGAAAAGGTCACTCCTGTATCAGTTATATAATTACTTGCACTACTATAATGTTTAGGGGGACTTGTAGTTTGCGATTCATTAAGAGGTATTATACAAGTTGCTTTATGATATTTATTTTCAATTAAATCAGTATCAACCCATAACATTCTATAATTTACATCGTCTCCACTTTCTCTCCAATTAAATGCTATATCAGTTGCTTGAGTTTGAGTTAACTTTGATATTTCAGCAGGCTCGATAACATTTTGAGTATCTATTATAGGAGATACCGTAAATTCTTCAATCTCAGGTAAAGGGTCTTTAATTCCATAAATTATCTGTGGTTTATTAGTAGTAGCATCTTTTGTATTAATATTGCACCTATATAAAGAATCAAATAAATTCATATAAGTAGGTCTAACAAGGAAATTAAATGGTTGATTAAACATAGGTTTAGTTGTATAAACATAACTTCCTAAATTAATATAATTTTGTCCTGCTTTCATATAATCTCTACCCATTCTCCCTTTGCCACCATCACTATCAGGTACGTTCTCAGTATCTGCCGTATTTACAACACCGTATCCATAATCAATAGATAAATCTACTATATTTTCAGTAGGGTTCATAAAATTTATATTCCATTTATTAGCATAAATACCGTCATTAAACAAAAATTCATTAAAGGTAGTACCAGCGACAGAACCTCCTGACACCGCTATAATACCATCATAAACTCTAGTTTGTAAAGCTTGATTACCACTAGCTACGGGGTCTGCAAACCAACTACCCCACCCTGCTGATGAAGACATATTTATCATACCTATATTCATCCAATATTGGTAAGGACTTATAGTAGCCTTAGTAGCATTACAATTACCCCAATAATATTGTTGATAAATTCCAGTCCAATCCCCACTATCATACATTCTTATTGGACTAAAATCAAAGTTCCATACACCGGATGCAGGACTTTGTGCATCATCTTGATATACAGGTCTTGATAAAAAGATAGTATTACCTTGTCGAACTTTTGTTTGAACAAGAGGTTCTGTATTAGGTCCCACATCATAATATCCCATAGAACCTGAACCTTTAGCCTTGTACTCATATGATGTATTATTAAGCTCTACGCAGAGGGGGGTATTTAAAGGGACATCAAACACTTGTGGTTTATCAACGATAATGGTGTTCTTATTTTCGCCTATAGCTATAATTTTAGCTGCTACTAGAGGGTTACCTGTCCTTACCCAATCAGTAAATGCGCCACTAATAGCCATTGTTCCTTTCTGAACAAAATTATCTATCGAATTGGCACCTCCTGTTATATGAATATTTTTAGTATCATCACCAACTGTTAAATTATCAAACCAACCATTTTGATACCCCTCCCCAAAAAGTCCTAAATAATTACCAGAAGTAAAATACCCTCCTGATACCATTGTAATAGCTTCTCCCAGTTCTTCTCTCCCTGTACTATAATTGCTCATTAAAAAGGGATGAGGAGTATTATCAGCAATAGTACCTGAAGAATCAAACCCAAATGACATATATGTAGTAGTAGGAGCAGAAGCCATTCCGTAATAATTATCAGGTGAATTAATTCCAGCACTAACATTACCTGAAGGGAAAACAGAAATACTTCCACTATAAGTAACTTCCGGCCCTCCCGGATATTTTGCCGGTGTCATAAAATTACCAGCAGGTATTTTTGTCAAACCACCCATACCGTTGACTTCATTAATACTAGTATTAGTTACAGTAGGACCCCAATTTCTGAAACTGATACTGTCAACCAACACATCAACAGCTTTATCGTCACTAATAGGGGAATCTACTTGAGCATAACCATTGTTTACGTTATTACTACTATATCCTGATGGCCCTGAACCTGCACCCTGAGCCACCACGTCATTAATAGACCTCATATTTTGCAACCAGAAAGTCATATTAGGATAGTGGGCAGCATTTCCGGACATAGAAATACCTGCTATAGTGCCGCCACTATTAGTAGGAGCCCAAGCACTTTCACCCCAAGGTTGTCCGTGAGCTAATACAGCATATTTCATTTGACCATCAGAATCAACTAAATCAGGGAAATAAACTAAACTTGAACCCCCACTAACATTAGGGTATACGTCATCCCACGCGGGACCATTAGCGACAGAACTGGATGCATTATACATATTAAGTTTAATACGCATTGTCACCCATTGCCCGATAGGTATAGTTGTTTGGTAAATAGATGTTTCTCCCGGTGTTAAAAACCCACCGTTGTCAGTATCTGTTCCATAATACATATTCCCCTTTCCTCCAGCTAAGTTTTGCCTTTGATACATAGCAGAATTAGTATAAACAGTAGCATTATTTTTACCATCACTTTTATTTACAATACTAATCCAAGGAACCGGTTGACGAACTGGGCTAATATAGCCGTGCTTAGCATTATGTAGTCTCCAAAATGTAGAAGCTTCATACAGATTATTAACTGCCTCACCATCATCAGCAGCAATAGGAGCATAATCGTTAAATATAATATTAAAACTTCTATCTAAACTTAAAAAATTGCCCTCATTTAAACTTCCAGTTCCTACATATGTACTTACATCCATACGATTTATCTTAAAAACTATTTCAATTTCAGGAGCATAAGTAGGTCTACGTGTACCTGATGTAGTAATATCAATTGGAGTAGGTTGAGGAATACCATAAATACTACTGTGAACAACTTGAGGGTATGCTTGAACAGGGCTTGATAAATATTCGTGTCTACCAAAGGCATTAGCAGTATTCCAATTATTTTCATTTGTACTGGCTCCTGTTGGTGCCGTATAATTTTCCCAGAAACATTTCATACGTAAACATAAACCATCTGTAGGAGATTCAGCATTAACTAAATTTTGATAAGAATATGCTATAAATTCAGGAGTATCACCCGGACCCTCTAAAGTTTGGTCCTTTATATCTCTTACATTAGGAGCTTCATAAGCATCAGAAAAAATACTATTATCTTGAGTACATTTAGCTACAAATGTTTCATCCATTACAGAATAATCTCTTGCAGCAACAATAGGCGACAAAGCCATAGATGCTTCCCACGTTGCTCCCTTCTCTACCCACCAAGTAGCTGGTTTCCGCATAGCTTCTAAATGTTTACCGTAAGTATCGTGCGCAAACGCAACATCGATTAGTGCTCTCTGTAAATCTGGAGGTTGAAATAACCCATCCTGTCCTTTAACCAAACTTATCATATCAGCTAAAGCAGAATCCTCTCCAAACAATCCTTCCCGCGCCCAAACCATAATGTCAGTTGTTATATTAGTAACGTAGTAACCAGCCCAATCTAGGGCTTGGTCCACTTCTTCCTGCAAATTCTTGACTGGGTTTGCCCAAGTATATTCTTCTTTTGGTGGAGACCTATTAGTTTCCACAGATAACATCAAAAGTTTACCGAGTGGTATTTGTAATCCCGGAGATGTTACATTAATAGTTTTTTTAGCTCTAAGAGGAGCATCCATAAAGTCTTTATTTTGTCCATCAAAATCCTCCGTCATCCAAGCTCCGTCACTATTGTAACTATTATAAAGTAAAGTTGGGCCACCAAAATTACCACTTGCAATAGTCATATTCCCTTCAGTAATATCTATATTAGGTTTGAGAGAAAAAACATCTAACCAATTACCTGTTTGAGGGTTTTTTTGAGTTAAACTATTAACATATAAACTTAAATATATTTCACTTATCTTCCCCTCTCCATATACATAATCACTCTCTGATACTGTATTACTCTCTACCAAATAAAATGAAGTGTCCGGATTACTCTTAATATCATAAGTAGGGGACATACCAATATATGCATCAGCATAAGCAGGAACAATCCCTATGTCATCTACAACGTCTTTTTTTACATAAAACGTATTATCTTGGGTTTTTATTGTCTGGGTCATTCATTATCCTCCTAGTTGGTCAGCATTATAAAATAAGTCTTGAAAGTTGTTACTTTCAACGTATGCGTTATTGATATATAAATCTTGCCCTCCTCCAGTTTGCATACTACTAGTCTCCATCTGCGCCATCATAGGGCTATAACCACTTTGGAACTCTCCAGCTGTAGGTATTCCATATCTTGCACCATAACCACCATAAATACCTGCAGCACCGTATAACATTCTTTGTCTTCCTGCTGCTCTTGCATAGTCATCAGCAAACATCATTAAATCCTTATTCATAGCTAATCCTTTATCGGTCCATTCCATAGTTTTTGTATAACCTGCACGATGAAGAGCTGTAGGTCTTCTAGTTGGGTCACTCATAAAATACCGCCGTTGTGGGGCGGGGCTCCCAAAGACATAGCTACCATATACGTCACCATCCCACGTAAGGTCCCCATATCCTCGTCTTCTTACTTCCGCCATACGAGCTGCATCAGGATATCCTTTTTTAGTCATATGAGCAGAAAGGTCATCAGCATATCCCTTTCCTCCGCCTAATCCTATCCTATTTCTCATAGGTGCTTTAAATACATTCTTAGCTCCAGTTGCAGCAGCAGTTCGACCACCGGCAGCAGCCGCTCCTCGTGTAGCTAATGCGGCTCCTCCACCAGTATAAAGTGTAGCAGCAACCATTATGATTGCACCAACTATATCTCCGATTCCTTCTGCCATATTAATTACATAAGCAATAGCATCTCCTACCATTATAGCAGCAGCAGCGGTACTACCAAACACCATACTTAATCCATAAAATTTAAATATTAAACCATTAGCGTCTAACCCTGTTCCTAATATATTACTAGTTTTATCTAGAATCCAAGCTAACATATTTAATGGAATGAACAAAGCTCGAGCCATCTCTGCTAAACCAAATCCACCTTGTGTCATTTGAATTAATTGTTTTACAAGTGTTTCCATTAATTCACCAAATTCTTTCAAAGTAACTATTACAAGGTCTCTTAAATCATAAGAAAAATCAGTTAACTGTTTAGTGCCATCAGGCATCTCAACTAAAAACAATTCAGTAAAGTCTTGTACTAAATTCTTTACTTCCATATCAAATTCATTCATATAACCCTGAGCAACAAAAGTAGCATCAGATAAAAAGAATACTTCTTTCATAGCATTACGCATTTTTTGAGTCATCATTGCCAATGAATTCTGCTGAACATCAGCCATCTTTGCAGCAGCTCCGTGTGAATTAGCTAATTCTGCAACTGCGGTCTCAAATTCATCTACGTTCTGAACTAAGTGTATAAACGCGGTAGCACCACGTATGTTTAAATCTTCAATTAAAGTAGTTAACAATTCTGTATCATTAGCTATCTCATTACCTACAGCATCAGCAAAATTTCGGGCAATTTCTGTTAATTGTAAGAAATTACCTTGTGCATCTGTAACTTCTACACCCATCTCTGCGAACTTACGGGTAGAGTCCTCTGCACCCTCAGCAAATTCTGCAAGTGCCTGTCTTAAACCACGACCTGCAATACCAGCTTCTAGTGCACGGTCGGACAATATTTGAATAGAACCAAGTAATTGGTCTAAATCCTGATTAGTAGCAGCATAGAAAGGTAAAGCGAACTTGATAGCACTAGCTAAATCTTGATATTCAATCAAAGATGCGTTAATAGAATGAGCAAACTTATCTGTTACTTCACCTGCGTCACTCATTTCTAATCCAAAACCTTTAATGGTTTGAACAGTTAGCTTACCTATCGTGTTTGCATCTCCTTGCACAGCCATAGATAGTATCAATACATCATTTAATACAGCTTGAGCTTCAGCTGCTTCTAAACCTGCGGACGCAAACTGGTATAATACACGAGATGCATTATCATATGCAATACCGTATTCTTCTCCAAACTTAACTACACGGTCAGAAATATCATATAAAACCTCATTACTTTCTTGCCATATCGAATTAGCATTTATTAATTCTCTTTCAAAAGTTTGAAAATCTTGAGCTACCCCTCTTATAGAATATCCTAGAGTAGTCAACATTGTAATACTTGTCATTATAGCTCCTCTAAAAGTACCCCAAATGGTATTAGCCAGCTCTCGCATTTCTCTGTGGGCCTTAGCAGCGCTTTCTGCAGCTGCTTCTTGTGCTATTGCTATTTTCTTTAATTCATTTTCTATCAGTGCTAAATCTTTAGCATATTCTTTAGCAAACGTCTTATGGGCTCCTTTAAAACGACCCGGCGTAGCCATACTATTACTTATTTTAGTTATATTAGCAGCAGCTCTTCCAGCATATGTCTTTGCGCCAGTAAATTTTGATATTGACCTTTTAGTTATACCTTCAATCTGGTCAAGATTATTCTTTAACTCAGACATAGTATCTTGGCTGTTTTTTCTAGTATACTCCTTAGCTAATGATTTACTTTTATCCAGTGTCTCTCTTAAACTTTTAATATTATTTACAGAAGCGGCTCTAAAATAAGATTTTTGTCTACCCTGAATTTTATCAATCATTTGGCCAAAGGCACCTGCAGCTTTGGTATACTCTCCTTTAGGGGGAAGCAGTAAACGCATCCCTACATTAGCCATAAACAGCGTTCCGAGATATCCAGCCATATTAATCCTATAGTTTCAAAGCGTCTTTAAAACTTTTTGGTTTGTACGATTCCATTCCCTTATAATACTTCCTTTTTTGACCCATATATTGAGCATATTGAGAACGAAGGCGTGGTTTTTGTTTAGCCATTTTGTTTATATCATCTTCATCGTATCCATCCAAACTATGTAATTGTTGGTACTCTGCTAATGCACATAGTAGGCCCTCAAGTTCAACACGGGGCGTATTTTTTATTTCATTCCAAGATAGACCTAATTCTTTCATCAGGGGGATGTAGAGAAGTACCGGTTCTGGGGATTCCCTCATCCATTGATAAAATTTTCCGCAATGTTATCCTTAAGTTGCAACACTTCAGCAGTAATGTGAAAACGTAAAGTTGCAGGTAAGGTATCCCATAATTCTTCAGTCAAAGTAGCACCATCAGGATTCTTTTCATTGGCTTTATTAACCATAGTTAATATCCTTTTAGTACCTACTTTAGTGTAGAATTCATTTTTTTCATCCGCACTTGCATCATCTTCAGGCATTTTAATTTTAGGTTCTTCCGCTTCTGTTAATTCACAATATTGAAAACAGAATTTCTTTCCCCTATAATCTACTTCTCCTTGCTGCACTTCTTCAGTTAGTGCGACTAGCTCTTCGATTGTCCATACTTCTTCAGGCATTTATATCATTCCTTAATTTACTTGTTATTCATTAAATTGCAGTTGTAGCTGTAGCATCCACAGAAGCCCCAGAAACAGAAGCTGTAGGTTGCACATATGAATATAATTCAATAGTTTCCTCAGTAGTTCCATCTGGAGTCATTGTTCTAGAATGTGAAGTTACACAACAATTTCTAATTGTTAATATTTCATCAACATTAGCTGTGCTACCACTTGCAAATCTCAAATGTAATCGGTATCCAAAACTGACATTATTAGATGTTGTTAATCCATCAAATAAATACGGAACTCCAGCGTCAGCAGCCCCACTAGTAGCGTAACAACCATCTCTTGCATAATTATAAACGTAATCAAAACAGGCGTTACTTACTTTACGTGTAATAGTAACAACCATTGCTTTTTTAATTTCCGCAGTTAAACTTGTATTTTTACCCATAAATGAAACACTTTCATCTACGGTACTAGGACTGAAATCAATTCCTGTAACATCAGTCAATTTACTACTACCTGCTATACCTGTAGGTCTATTAGGGATAACAAAAAATTCTCCAGTACTAATATTTGTATCAGCAGCTCCCGATACAGCTGCCATTCCAGTGGCATTATAATTCCCAGATACGGCTAGCCATTTCTGTTCTGTCGTCATAAATATATCTACATCTTTTCCTAACCAATACGTCATAGTTCAGCCTCCGTAGTTGCAGTATCATAAGCGGCGTTATCAATAACAGGTTCCACTTGGCTACTAAAGTCTAGTGATTCTTCTTGTGTTCCATCTGCGTTTAATGTAACAGTGTGTCCAACTAAAGCAGCATTTCTTACTGTAAAACACTCTGAGTTACCTTTCATATGAATTGCAAGTCTAAATCCATAATCTGTAGTAACCTCTTCTAATCCATTAAACAATGCACTATCTTTAACTCCCCAACGTCCTATATTACTGTCAGAATCTCCAGTAAAAATAACGTCCCAATTAGCGTTTTTTCTTTTTAATGTCAAACTAACTGTAGTTTCCTTGTGTACTTCAGCTTTTAATGGAGTTCTGTGTCCTAGATAAGAAACATCTTCATCCATTGCGCCAATCCCAAGGTCAAGTCCAACTACATCAACTAATTGTCCGCCACTACCTGTAGCAAGATAGGTAGCATTCCTATTCCATACTGCATTAGGGCTGCTGTTATCTGCGGTTAAATCATAAAGACCAGTAGAACCACTGGTAACGTTTAATCCGTAGTCTGCGTCTTCAGTTGTCAGACAAACTTTTACATCACTTCCAAGGAAATATGCCATATTAACAAACCTCTAAGTTTAATTAGTTCTCAATATTATATAAAGGTTTTCCTCTATCCTACTAATGGACCGCCTTCCCAGTCACCCTGCACATAGTATCCGTGCGGTCTTTTTCCTGCACTTTGAGCGTGTCCTAAATATTTAGTACTGTGCACAAAGGGACCTAACCTAATTGGGGCAGCCCAAGCTTTAGCTAAACTTGGTGGAAATGCAGTTTTACCACCCTTAGGATAAGTAGATACCCACTCTTTCCACTTAGCTGTTATTTTTTCATTAATTTGTGACTGCAACTGTTCTGCCTCTTGTTCCCATTTCAGTGCCCATTCTTTAAAAGCTCCTCCTTCCATACTAGATAAATCAAAATATCCTCCAAATCCATCAGGTTCACCCCACCAATAGTCAGCCCCCGTATCTACAAAAGTCTTTAATCGTTCTGCAAAATCGCCTACAGATATGGTACTTGTAAAAAAACCTACACTATTAGCTGGACTCATATCTCCCATAAACATACGAGAACCTATACCATTACTAGTTATCATAGCTTGACCCATATGTTGAGCTAGTTGCCCTGTTCTCCAAAAACTCTTTACTAGTTCTCTATGTTCTGCCATCTGTTTCATAGATTGGTCTGTATATACTGCAAACTCTTGATATGACATTGGTACATCTTTAATATATTGTATTCCGTCCGGAGTGCCCCATTTTTTACTCTTAAATGGTATATAAACTTCTGCATAAGGTCTATTATTGGGTCCTTCAGGAACTATACGCACATTCAAATGTATTCTTAATAACCCTCCTGATTGTGGAACATATATATCTACACCTCTTTGAGCTGTATCTACATTTTTCCATCCCCACTCTACTCCATCTTCACCCTTTATAGGGCCAAACTCATTAGCCATTTTGTATCGAGCTTCATTATTCAATACTCCAAAATCACTCATAAAACCTTGTACTACTTCACTCATCCAATCACCTGAGCCTCCTCTCCCATATCCTTCAAGGCCACCTAAGTATTTTGCAGTTTCACTATATCCTGAACCAAAAGGTGCAGGAACATAAGCACCTTTATCTTCATCCCATCGTTGAAATTTACCTAATGCTTCCATTCCTTCTACTTTAGTAGGCCATTGTGATTTCATCGTAAAACTTGTAGGAACTATTTCGTTAAGTTTTGCCAATTCATCATTGACTGATTTAACCATCCATCTAATAAACTGTTTAGCTTCAAGTGCAGACCTGACTTGTACATTATTCGTTCCACCATACACAGTTTCGGGGTCCATCTTACTATGCCTCTTATAAACCTGCCAAGCTTTAGGAAACATTTGGTCTATACTTTTTTTCTCAAATACTGTCTTTAAAAGTTTAGGAGTCGCAACTTCCATATGACCAACATTAAGAGTGCCCCCATCTCCACTAAAATTTTCTGAAGTAGGTACTTTCATTTGATTAGCATCTCTGCCACTACGAGGCCCATACATTTGACCACCCGGATGGTCCATATCAGTACCATCATAAAATGTAGCTTTAGTTTCAAAGTCCGGGAACATTGTTTCGGCTCTAGGTGCAAACCCTTCGCCCCCTGCAAGGTCATAAGTACTAGCAAGTAATCTTCTATACCATTCACCAGTAAATCTATCTGGTCTCATCTCTGCTAATTTTCGGGCGTACAAACCTTGTAATATACCATAAGTTCCAGCAAAAAAGTGTTCACCGTCCCACTTAAAATTAATTGTACTTAAATCTTTCTTAGTTTTCTTTGCCCATTCCTTATCTGATAGCTTGTCTCTACCAAAATCTATCTCTCGTGCATATCTTTCATAAAAAGTATTAAAGGGTATACCTAAATCTCTAGCCGGTGGCATATAATTTTTACCACTTAAGTCAACTACTCCACTATCTCTATTTGCTTGTTCAGTAACCCTTCTAAATAAATCAGCAGTAGCTTGTTGAGATTTACCTTTAAGGATATGCATCTTCTTTGTTTGGTTCTCCATATAAGCTTGCATTAAATGGTCAGATTCTACCATTGCACTACCTAAACCCGTTCCTAGGGTTTCAGGAACACCGGGTTGAAGACTTGCCATATACCCACCCTTACCGGTACCATTCCATCCTGTACCTTCTCGACCAGCCCAAAATCTTCGAGCTGCCTTCTTATTAGGGTCTCCTTCTTGTATACTAGTTTGTAATTGAGCTTCTTGTGCTCCTTGAAAAACCATTTCAGAGTAATATCTTTTTCTCATATACTCTTCATCTTCTAGTTCAGGGGCGTTACCTCTTAAAATAGGTTCAAATACAAACCCACCATCGCCCCTTTTTTCATAAGCATATTGTTTTTGAACAGCCTTTTTACGTGCTAATAATGCAGCAAAACCTATTTGCATTAACTTACGAGTATCCTTCGATGACATTATCTATAATTCTTAAAAGCAATCATATATACAGCAGATGCACCATACATTTCTAATGCAGGGTCATACCCAATATCAGACCAATTATTTAGGTCTTGCTGTAATACTTCAGTGCCAGTGTACCAAGAACCTCCTGTAGATGAACCCATATCTGTCAAAACATTTGCTACATTTAACATTAAATAGTTAAGTAACCTTCTTCCTTTATAGACAACATTTGATGTATCATCTTGTGTAACTGTCAAAGAAGAATCTTTATCAATAACTAAATGGTAAGTAAATATTATACCTACAATTTCTCCTGTTTTAACTTCACTCCCAAAAGTAATTTCTTCTGCCATAAATTTATCAAAACGCCCTGAACTTGTTATCTCTGAAATAATCGCGGGGTACTGTACATCTGATGCTTCAGGGTATTGTCCATAAACGTGTGCATCAGGAAAAGTAGTTCTAAGTTGGTCTATAATTGCCCTCTCAATATCATTAATAAAATCTTTGGGTGCGCCCATACTTATCTACGGTGTGTTATAATCAGCACCGTAAGCCCTCCTTATCTTATCTCTCTTACCTGTTGTTCTCACACAATCAAATACCATATACTCATCATTATAATCGTTTACCTTTTGTACAGACCATTTAGATGATTTATAAAACTTAACATCTTTTAAATATAATCGAACTCCGTCTTCTCCCTGTATATCAAACTCTAAGTTATTAAAAGCGAATGTTCCATTTTTCCAACTAGCTCCTTGAGTTACAGTTAAATCATTTCTAGTACCAGATATGTATACACTAGATAAAGAAGTTCCTGATGTATAAGGAACGTCTACAACTGTCCAAGTAGTAGTAGGTAAAACAAAGGGAGTAGCAGCATACCCGTATTTCCACGCAGAAGTTGTTCCACTTGCGTATACATTAAACCCTGCTAAAGAAACAGTGCCACTTCCCTTTATCTTAAAAGTAAGTCTATCTGCCTCTAATATATTAGCTCCTACATTAGTATAAGTAAATGAACCTGTAGCTGTAGTACCAACAGTTGCTGTTAAAGTAGTACCTCCGTATCCTTCTGCACTAAAGGTAGTATCCATTGAACCAGATGCCCATCCTGTAGTACTAGATACAGGAAGTGTAAAAATGGTTCTATCATAATCTATAAGTTGGTCAAATCCTGTTATATCATTAAATAAAGTATTATTATCTTGATTAAGATTAGGGTAATTCTTTAAGGTAGTTATATTAGGTAAATATATTCTAGCTTTTCCAGTAATATTATGCCCACCTCTTTCTACTACATAATCTTTATCGACAATATTTCGAATATATGCATTAACATCAGGTACATTAATTTCGTTAGACACTAGTGTATTACTTTCTACACCGTAATCATCTTTACCATAAATGGGTGGTCTATAATAGACTATCCTTCTAGACTGTCCAGTACGGAAACTCAATTTTTTGAGCAGACCAGACATATTGATTCCTATTTTACCCATATTTTACCTACTTATCA
>CEUX01017489.1_pt1 | contig 18078 bp, 8 predicted proteins | sample 531361 | NCBI WGS metagenome assembly CEUX01 (sample SAMEA2622736, study PRJEB7988) | marine metagenome | isolation source: saline water (ENVO:00002010), including
TTACAGGAGCGTTACCGAAAGTAATGCCTTGTACTTTTTTACCCCTATGGGGTGGTTCCCATGCGTAAGATTTTCCTTTAATCTCATCTAGTGAATCCTTACGCCACTTAGTAATGATGCTTCTAATCAGCGTAGTCGCAGGGGATGACTGAGCATCGGCCCCTTTATTTTTATCATAGAACTCTCTGTAAGCTTCAGAAGTCATTACTCCAAGTATAATCTCGTCAAGAGAGTATAAACCCTTAGTTGCCAATCTTTGAAACAACGGTTGTCCTGTAAAACTTTTATCTTTAAATTCTTCAGTTAACCGCTTACTAAACACTACGTAGCTTTTCCACTGTTCGTCAGTCATGCTGCGACCCTGCGGCGTAGCGTTTTTATCTTTTGGAGATATAAGCGCTAAAGCTCCTCCTTTACGTGGATTAAATTGATCGTAGTTATCTAACCCAGGAAACATATCCTCTAGCTTAAATCTTTGCTTTCTGACTGAAATGTAGTGTTGATAAAAATCATAGAAAGATTGGCCTTCGTGAATAGGGCAAGCAGCTCCACCTAGTTCTTTAGGAAGCTTATAATGTTTAGCTCTTTTTATCTGCGCTTTTTCTAAAGAAGGGTCAGAATCCAGAACAGAAGCCCGCATATCAGCCATAGGAATAGTATTATACCCCTCAAAAGCCATACTAGGCGGGCCTATAGTATCACCCATGGAAGCTAATTCAGAGAATGCTAGGTGCAATGCTCCATTTTTGTTTATCTTTAAAGGACTAATCTGGTTTAACCACAGAGGGCCAGAATCTTTTTTATCTAATTCCCTCCCAAATAGAGGATCTCGAGCCGCAGGTAGTCCGTAAGGAAAAGCTCTTTTCCAAGCTTTGTCCCATCTCGAATAAGTTATACGCTGTTTGCTATCTATAGATTCATTCAAGGACTGCCCCAGAGAAGGCACGAGCTGTGTTAAGTGGTCAGTGAGATGAGTCACAGTTCCATATTTTTGATCTATATCTTTTTCTTCATAAAGATCTCGGACAATAGCAGTCAACTGAGCAAGCCCTTTCAAATACGAAGCATCATCTAAGGCAGCTACCGTAGATGCTATGGCGGCTGAAGCCTCGGATTGTAGTTTTTCTCCAGTTGCTTTACTTATCTGACCTTGCTCGACCATTCTTTCTAATTCAGCCATTGAGGCGAATATTTTCAAAGGTATACCGTATGGTTCTAACCTGTCGAAAGATATGCTGTGTGATCCTATATTAAAACTATAAGGATTGAAGCCGCTCCCAGCTTGTGTAGCTCGCTCTTTTTTATCCCTTTTTGCTTTACCTGTAAAAGTACCTCTAACAGCCGTTCCATACAATCCAGCTATACCGCTATAGATACCTAAACCAATCACCCTACGGGCCATAGCTCTAGAAGCTTCCATAGGACTGCCACTTAAGATGTCAGCTTTATAATCGTAGCTTCCAAAACCCAAACCCAGAGTATCTCCCGCATCTCTCAAGATCATGGTAGGAGTACGAACAAATGGAAAAAACATTCGCAGTGCTGGATTATCGTTAGCGGCGTCATTTATGCGACCTCCCCAAGATTGATTAGGCTCTTTTGGCGGATTCCCCACTGCTTCAGGTTTCTTCTTAGTTCTACCTGTAGGTTGCCCGTCCTTACCTATCTCTGATAAAACCTGACCATCTTCAGAAAGTTTCCACTGATCGTCGCCCTTAAAAGAGTCCCAATCATCCATAGCATCTTTGCGGATTTGCCACTGTTCTAGACTGCGGTGATACGCATCTTGCCTCCCTGTCTCGAAGCCACGCTGGAACACTAAATATTCAGCATCTTCAAAAGCAGCTTTAGCGATTTGCTCTCTAACTTGTAAATTTAAATGAGGACTCTTTTTCTGGAACTGATCCATCGCTTGTCTTACATAGAGCGCCTGAGCATGTTGGCTTATTTCTGGATTCTGATCTTTAATTTGTTTGTTAAAATACTGAGACAGTTCTGCTTTAGTAATTGGATTACCATTCGGTAAGTACATATGAGGCTCATTATCGGCAACCCAATGCTTAATATCATCTATAGTCTCTAAACCGAGCTTATCCATATTTGACTGAGCATATGCAAATAGCTGTCCTTTAACACTTGAGCTAAAGTGAAGCTGTTTCCAAACTTGGTCAGCCTGCAGCAAACGTCGAGACGGTTGCCTTACAATATGTTTCATGAACCCATCCCAAAGCTTCCCGAATCCCTCTACTTTAGGATGCTCGAAGAACTCTTTAACTCTTTCGCCAGCACGAGGGCCAAAAGCGTTTTCAGTACCTACTTCGACATTTTTAGAAAGGTTGTCAAAACTAGCTGGATTTCGGGCGGCAAACTCTTGAGCTGTTGTTCCTAGAGTATGGGCTGGATTTTCAGCAGCTAGGGAAGCTCTGTCTATGATTTCATTCGCTTTGTCAACTTGACGTTGCCTTAGTGGAGACAACGGAGGCTGGCCGTACTCATCTGTGCCTCTTATAAATAATCTAATAATATCCCAACCAATTGAAGCTGAGTACATGGCTTGTCGAACCGCTGTTCTTCTCATCGCAGCTTTAAAAGCTGCTGTTTCCATTTCTTTTCCTGTAACTGGATCAACTTTCTTGACGTTTTTCCAAAAAACATCTGGGAGGTAAGAAGAAATAATACGACCTGCGGGTTGAACCACTGCTTTTATAGTGTTCGAAACCTGATTAACCATGTGAGTTTTAGGAGCAGACAAAATCGAGTTCATCCACACTTCGTTCAAACCTCCTAGAAGTCCCGAATAACCTGTTGCATTTTGTAAGGCGTCTACCTCCTTCATGGTAGTTTCAAACTGTTTCACACCGATATTAGGATCTTTACCCATATTGGTAAGAGTCTCGTAAACATCCTCGATTTTTGCCTCACCACCTAAATCTAGGAATAGCTGATCTACAGCTTCTACGATATCTTTTTTCCCTGATCTACCTTGCTCGCCCACACCTTTAAGCATTTTTCGAATATCTTGGAACATTCGTAGGGTGCGACCCGCATTACTAGCTACACCTCTAAGAGCTTCCCTATCCTGAATGATGCGGGAAACAGACTCGCACCATTGAAGTTTTTCCAAGCTTGTGAGAGGGATATCTTCAGCCAATCTTTTTGTTAGCTGTTCTGTCTGCTTCGTTAAACTTTTAACCTGAACAGCCGAACCGATTCGATAGGCTAGGATACGCATCATGGCTTGCTCAGAATCCTTCGGAAGATTTTCTAAACCATGGGGAGTCTCCACCATGTCTTGAAGTTTTTCCCAAGAGATATCATGAGCGTTTTTTAGTTCAGCAAAAGCACCTGAACTTTTACCTCGAATTGAATCCCATAAATCAGCGGGATCCATTCCCAAGGTTTTAGACATTTCCTTAATTTGAGTAGGAAGCTCCTTAGCTAATGCTCCGCTTACTTGATCCTTTTGAAGCTGCTCCCAATTTTTTATGTCAAATTTTTCAGCAAACTCCTTGGAATTTATCCCCAGACCATCTAGTAGAACCTCTAGCTGAACTGTCTTATTTTTGCTTTTAAATTTAGCAGGGAAGAAATCAGCTAACGCTGCGATCATTTCTAATGATTCTGTATCTCGGAAAAAATCAGTATCAGGGTTGAACAGATTTCCCACTCTCATAGCCAGACCACTGGTATTCCCGCTATCTAAATCCTTCAAGATTAACTCTAAGTCCTTCAAGCCTTCTGCATCATTTTCAAAAAACATCTTTTGAAGGACGGCTGTTTCTAGTTTTCTAGACCCAACGCGACTCATAGTATGCACATTGCTATCTTTTAAACTACTGATGTATTTAAAAGAAGAAGACTTATGAGTTTTTTCCATCATTTCTTGCAAAGTATCATAAGTAGCTTTAGTAAGAATGTGGCGAGTCCTACGGTCAAAAGAATTAACCGTAGTCATGTCTATTCCTTTTGATAACTCTTGGACTTTCATTGCCCGCACTTTCAAAAAGTGCATATAGGAGTTAAAGCCTTCGCCTTCTCCTGTTGATTTAAAGTATGAAAGTAGTTGATCTGGGTCGATGCCTATTGCTCTGTAAATTTCATTCTCAGCCACAGCGTGAGAGGACTTAGAAATGTCATCTAAAGGAGCTGATCCTTTTTCAAATTGAAGTCCTGCACCCCAGTTAGCCTCAGCTAAGGACTTGTTGATAACAGGTAAACCTTTGCCGCCTTCTCCCAATGTGGAATTAAACGCCCACAGCATTCCAGAGCTGTTCTCGGGAAACTCCCTCAAAATATATACATCTTTTAACTTTGTAACTTTTGCATCACCTACTACTCTTACGTCTTCCTCAAGTACTCCTTTTAAACCTGAGCGAACTTCGAATTGAACTGTGTAGCCATTATTTCTAATAACATCTTCGATCCGTCCAAACTCCCGAACTCTCTGAATGTCCTCAGATTTAACTGTTACACCATGATCGCTAGACCTAGCTAACTGACGCTCCAGATTTAATTTGGATAGCTCCTCTCGTTTAAGGGCATCTTCTAGCTGTGCGTTTACATTTCCAGCTTCTTCAAAATTATTTTCTTTAGTGTTCCGTTCGAATAACTCTTGTAAACGCGTCCGAGTGCCGACAGCACTTCCGTAATCGTCTACAGCATTAGTTATGCTTTTTCTTATCTCGAAGTATCTCCAAACTCTTAAGAGACTATCCATAGTCGCTCCAAGAATCATCCCCTCAGGAAGTCCTTTTAGTCTTTCTTTACTTTCTTCTAAGAATGCTTTGTCTTTTTCTCTCCATGTCAGAGGATCGTCAACAGCTAAGGCATTACCATAAATAGAAGATGCTCCCTTAGACCATTCTTTAGCAAACTCCCACATACCATGGTTAGTCGTTTCCCAATCGTTCGATTCAGCGTAAGCTAAAAGACCGTTACCCAAGTTTCCCTGAGAAGGATCGAATGCCAAGTAATCTCCTAAAGCACCATAGTATACCCCCCTAAGAGCTTGAGCTATCCACTTCCTCCCCGCTCGCGCCTTCATTCCATCTGGCGATCTGGCTAGCTGCTCCTTAGCTCTTTTTTCATACTCTTTTCGGAGTTCTTCTGTGCTTAAATTCTTTTGGCCCGCCATTTTCTTTAAAAGCTTCTTGCCTTTTCCATGAGCAGTACGAGCTTCGAAAAAACCTGCGAGACCTTGAGTTAGCCCTGAAACCGCGTGACCACCTACAGTGGTTTGCTGACCAAAAGCGTCTATCTTCCAACCAGCTTGTTGGGCAGAGGGTAATCCAAACAATGAATGACCTAGTAAATTATAGTTACCTACTGCAAAGTTGTTTACACCGTTCCCCACACCCCTCGCGGCATCAGTAAAACTAAGAATGCCCATCTCCTCCATTCTTTCAGAGATTTTGTCGAAGTCTCCTTGAACTTCTTTCTGCTGAGCATATCTATTGAGAAGCTGAGTCTTTAAATGTGTCTGCACATCTTGCCCAGTTAGAACACTCCTAGTAAAATCATAATAAGCATCGCCTTTATTTTTTGGAAAAGGGTAGGTCGAGGGTTTACCAAGTTCCTGCATCCCTCCGAACTCACCTTGAGGATTCTTAGGCTCTTCTTCTTGAAGTGCTGGCTTATTCTCTGGTTGTTTAGTCTCGTCAGCCATAATTATTTTTTATCTTTATTGTCTACAACACCGTCGTTATTGGTATCCGCTTCTGGATTCCACCGAGCTTTTCGAACTGCGCTCACCTTAGGGTCTTCCTGTTTTCCTATTTTAGTTGTAGCTTTTGGATCACGTTTACCAATCAGCTCATATTCCCAAGGCGTATCAACAAGAATACCGTAAGAGGTTAGCTGTCTTTTTAACTGCCTAGATTTTTCTACTGAAGTTCCTTTCATTCGGATCATATCAACCCTAAGCGGCATCCACTTAAAATTAGGCCCGCGTTGCTCCAAACCAGACCACTCCAATAGAGGTTGTATAGGTACTCCGTTTTTACCTTGCAACACAACATAATTATCAGCTTCTCTCAGGAAGTCATCCATCATAGCGAAAGTTGGATCTTTATCTTTATTATGTGTTTTGCCTTCGTAGTTAGTGTTGTCTTGATATACATCAGGACTTAGCCGATACGGCCCCATGTGTTTGTAGTAATTATAAACATACTCAGAGTCTCCTACAGTATAAGTAGGCTTTTTCAGTTGATCGTAACCTGCGGAAGCTCCCCCAAGTCTAGCGGCAATGTTCCTATTCTCTAAATACTGCGACATCATATCTATAAGCACATCCATGTCGTCATCTGTGGCCCCATACATACCTAAACCGTTCCCAAAAACCTGAGAAGAAGCTAGTGCATCCAAGAAGCTGGACACTTCTTGGGCAGTTCTACCATGTTTCCCTACTTCAGCTCCTTTTTGGGATCGGCCACTCTTTCCTTTAATCATTCCCTGCATCTGTTTACGTATTCTTTCTAAAAGAAAAGTATTTAAACGCTGATGATGCTCCTTACTTCTATTGAAATTATTCTTAGCCTGTAAACCCCACTGATGGGCCTGAGTAGCTGCGGCTTCTCCCTCTAAATGTGGAGTTCCGGGGTATCTCCTATTTAAAAGAAGGTACTGATCCCTAAAAAAGCTTTTTATTTTTTCTAAATCTAAAACATTAAGAGGAGAAGATCCCTTCAAAATAGCTTTTCCACTTGATTCATCTATAGAAATATTAGAAGGACGGCTACCGCCTTGGTTTCCGTAGAAAAACTGAGCAGCCCCTAAAACTTGAGATATTTTTTCTTGCTCCTCCTCATTAATTAGTCCTCCGTCTCCAAACCAAGCATTATAAATATTAGTTAAGAGGTAGTTCCTAATGCCTCCTGCAGTAGCGTTATCTCCTAAACGATCTTTCCAGAATAGATCTAGAGATTCTCTATTTTTAGGAATAGCCCGACCAACTGTTTCACCAGATGGTAATTGTTTTTCTTCAGCAAATTTTGAGGGATCAAGATCGCCGTTGGCTATCTTTGTAAACAACGAAGCAGATTCTAATACTAGAGCTAGTCCTCTACGGTTATCTCCCATTTCCACTTCTTCATATTTAGCTAGAAGCGGGAACAAATCTTTAGACCAACCGTTTGGAAGCATCTCTGCAGGAATCTGATCCCCTTCAATCAACTTATTATGAAATTCCAGAAGATCTGGCAGAGTCAGTGTGTGGACATCAGCTACCTCAGCTACGCTACCCATAGTATTTTGGAAATCATTTAAATTATTGAAAAATAAATGACTCTTAGAAGAAGCCCTAGAACCATAGCTCCAAGAAGTTTTACCACTTTTTGAATTTACAGTTTGATACGCTATATTTTCTGGATTCCAGTTAATAGATTTAATATCAGACTCAGGATTAACTAAGCCACTGGGGAAAGGGATATGATTCCAACCATCCTCATCTCTAAAGAGAGAACTTAAGGGAACACCGTGATGCCCGAGCATTGTGTGGATTAGCGTGTTCTGAATCTTTTCGTTATCTGGCCTTTCTTGAAACGCTGCAACATTCTTTACATAAGCTTTTGTAGCCATAACATCATACTCATCAAACGCCCTCTGAGCAGCGAGACTTAGATGAGTACCTTGGCCTGACAAAAAGGGACTCAGTTTAGATTTAGCTTTGTTTAGTAGATTAACTTCGTCGTCTACTGTCGCAATCGGATTACCCGTTAACCTCTGGTGGATCTCGTTAATTTCTGGGAGAACAAGCATACCCCGATAAGAATCAGGGCTAAAACTTTTTCTAGAGTAGTGAGTTTCAAGTCCTTTTGGCATAACACTTTCCAATTATTAATCTAGTTGTTTAGCTTCCAGCCTAGCTTTAAAGAAATCATCCCATCCCTCATAGTTATCACCATCTTTATTTTGCTTAGATGTAGGCCACTCCGATAAATCTTGTAGAAGAGTAGTCTCACTTATTTGAACTTTTTCACCACTAGGTAAAGTCCACATAAGCGGCCCCTTCTCTTGTGTTAAACTCAGTTTAACAACTTTCTCAGCCGAGTCTCTCCCAACTGTATCAAAAATCTTTTTTACCGCTGACGGGTAAACTTCATTCATAAATTCTATAATCAACTCTTTCCCCATAATAAACGGAATAATTGAAGGATGGAGCGGTTGCAGCCCCATACCACTCCAAGGATCACGAGTGAGTGAGTTTCGAACACCCTCTTCCATCCTACCTAAAATTTGTTGATCCAAGATAGAATTGCGAAACGCGGGATTTACTGTCAACTGTGTGCCACTAAAACCTCCAAGAGAGTTAAAGAGTAAGCGTGTAAATTGAAGCTGCTTTGTTTGATTCAAGTGCATCAATTTTAAAAACGCAGCTCCCTCCTCTTTAAGCGTTGCTAAAACTTCTTTAGCTTGGGTAGAAGTCCAGTTGTTAGTATGGAAATAACGCTCTAGCTGAAGTTCACTTTTATTGTCTAGAAGGCCAGCATCGAGCGCCCTGTAAATACTCTCAACCTGAGAATGAGAGGGTTCTTCGGCATAGCTTTTAAACTCAGGAGAGTCTTCGACCCCCAAAAGTTTTTTTATAAATTCGTTATGTTCTGTTGCAATCTCAGGAAACAAAGTTTCTTGAGTTACTATAAGCATATCTAGCATTTCTTCTCTCTTTTCTTCCAGACCTTTGCCTTTAAGAAAAGTCCCATTCTTTTTTATCCTAGCCTCTACAGCGTTCCTGTATAAATCAATGAGCATATTCTGATACTCAGTATACTCAGCCTCGGCTGCTTCCCGTTGCGCTCCTTTTTTAGTCCTATCTTCAGTCCTCCGCGCTCTTAAGCCTGATGCTTGACCCCTTAAGATTGCACTCACTGTGTAAGCATCAATGTTTGAAAGAATACGTGGAGGTATATCCTCTGTTGTTATGGGGTTCCCGTTTAAGGTCAATCGACCTTCTCTCAGTGCTGTTAAAAAACTAACAACATCATTTGTTGTTGCTGGTTTAGAGTTTCCTTTTGTTTCTATGTAATGAGTAGAAAACAACTCCCCCAACTGTTTCACCGCTGCTGTCATGTTTGCAGCTGCTGTTTGTTTGTTCTTCTGTAGAGCTGACTGCAGCCTTCCATTTAAGTCAAACTCAAGCTGATTATATTTTGATGTAAGTTCCCCTTCTCCTACTTTTCTCCCTGAGCTTGGCTCTTTACTATTTTTTACAGTACGTAGAAAATTTAGTTGCTGAATTATGTCAGTAACGTAGTTGGTATTTGATGGATCAAGAAGCTTGCTGTTTATATGCGCCTCTACTTGCTCATAAAAGAAAAACCGAGGAGCATCGACAGAGTTTCTAGGTAGCGGTACTGAAGCGGCCTTCCAATCACTAGCCGCAGGATCGTCAGGATCATCCGCTTCTTCAGGTTTTCCTGTGAAAGTTCCGGTTGCGAACCAATTTACAACTTCTTGAGGAGACTTAGTATCAAAGCGTTCTTGAATAGAAGCCGCCAAGGCTGATCTATTTTCTCTAGCAAACACCTCTTTACCTGTACGCACCCACTCAGTATTTACCTGCTCTAAAACTGTTTTTATAGCGGGGGCGAAGCCTGCGTCTCGTGTGTACCTATTGTCTCCTACCTGCTTCGTTAGTTTTTTCACCCTTTCAGATAGAATAGCCTCAGTAAACTGCTCAAAAGTTTCAAACTTTCGAATGTTAGCTAAGGCACTTGCAGGGTCTACATCTTCTGGAATTTCCTGATTCGCTTCGGGATTGAAATGGCTATTCCAATAACGATTGGCAGCTCCCTCCATACCTTCTGTTAGAAAATCTTTAGTAGAGCCACTTCTAGCAAAGAGTTCTCCTAAGGTAGCTAGATAACCTTGTTTAGTTATAGGAGATTCGTTCCGTTTTAAATCACCCCGTTTTACTGCTGCGTCTATCCCTCCTTTTATCTTCTTAAGAAGGTCTAACCTATTCAAACTAGCTGCGGATACGCCTCTTTTTAGATCCTCTCGATTCTCCTGATCCATCCGCCCCAAAGCCCAGCTTAGTGAGGCATCACCAAGCGTTTCAAAAGCTTTAGAAAGCTGTTCTAAATCGCTCTGACCTGAGGGCTTAGAAGGAGGTACATAAGCAAACGTACCTACCTGAGCCTGTGTTCTTGGTGTGTAAGTACCAACAGCACTCTCGAAATCTTTTACTTGGAGTCTACGTTTACTCATTAATTAAGCCCTTGGAATTATTTCATTTCCTTTAGTTTTATACTTCATCCCTATATCCGTCATCTTAGTGCCAAACTGCAGAGCATGGGCAAACGCATTAGGATCACGTACAGGAGCCAGAGTAGAAGCTACTTGCTGCTGTGTTCCTAGAGCTATGTCACCCAATACTCGCCCTGTCTCCCTGCTACGCATGGCTTCTTCTTGGTCTATCCCGTGCATATAAGACGCTTGTTGGGCTGAGTACTCATCTATGAGACTATCTATGGATAGACCCGATACCCCTGCTTCACCCGCACTTAGAGTAGCCATAGCTTGTAGCTTCTCGCCCTTCTGAGAAGCAGCAAAACGCTGCCTAGCTAGTGCCTCACGATCTTGGATGTTCTTAGCTACTGTAGCTGAAGCCCTGCGCTGACCCGCTTTCTTCTGAAGATCAGCTAAGTGATTCTGATAAGCTCGCTGCTCATTTGCTGCTTTCTTTTGACTACTGTAAGAAGTAAGGGCTCCTGCTGCGGAGACAGCCGTGGACAGTGTAAGTAACTGAGTTGTCGTTAAAGCCCAAGGGCAAGCCAATATAGCATCAATCATTATCTTCTCTCCTCATATAAAATTGCTTAAACAATCTTTTCTCAAACCCAAACTCAGGAACGTCAGCTATAAACGTAAAGCCCATCCATTTCAACCATCGAATATGTATGACGTTGCGGGCATCTACTAAATTATGTAGAATAGTGTAGTCCCTCAACAATTTTTGTACCCAAAACTTTGAGTTTCTTAGAAAGGATATACGGTTCTTTTCGAACATCTTATCCGAACCTAAGAACCAAATGCCTCCCATAACAGGCTCACCTGTATCTTTGGCTACATGGCTAGGGCCAGTACCGAACATAGCTAGAGGCTCATCCGTCTCTAGATCACTAATGGTATAGCACTTAGTGGAAGCTTCCATGCTGTACTGAAGTCCATCCTTAGGACTAATACCAGCAACAGCATATACTTCGTCAGCGTCAGCTTTCCTGAGGTTAGGCCCAAGTATAGCAGGATCACCCTTCCTAGATCGAGAAATCTTTGCATAAGGGTAGACCCACTCTTCCTTAGACTTGGCGGTATCTGCTGTAATAGGTTGCTTCATACTCCATTGTTAAAAAACAACTAGGGAACGGTGTGTCGTTCGTTAGCTGAATGTCCACGAGCCCTCCCTGAGCTTTCACAGGGAATTTAAATGTCCCGTCTTTGAGAACTAAGTCTCCTCCTAGAGTAAAACCCGTGGTGTTCAGTAACCTACTCTCGAATGGATAAGTACGCGTGGAACGTCCATCAGAAGTCACATTAATTTTAAAGCTGGAGGAGTTATCGTAAGTGACGATCCCATGCCTGACTTGGAAACGACCAGAGGCAGCGTTAGAGCGTCGACCCTGTTCGTTCTGAAGCTTTAAGTAGGGTTTATTCAGGGTGTAGGTGAAGGTGTACTTGTCTCCTACCCATAGTTTACGAGAAGTCAGATCCCCTTCGACTGTTATTGTGTTTGTATCCCCTGTCTGGTTAACAGAGAACCTCGTTCCTGAATTTTCTGAAGACCCGTCGGCTCTAGTAGCTACATCTATAGTTCCATAAGAAGTATAGGGTAGAACTATGGTGGTCAACTGGGTGTTAGAATCATAAGAAATACTACAGTCTGATTCTTTTACTCGTCGATCCAGTGCTGTTTTAAATTCAGAGTTCGAATCCTTATCACCTTCCTTGAAGGAGAGACTCTCTAGAAACAGTCCATCAGTTCTCTTAATTACTACGTACAAATCCTTACCCACAAAGTCTACGTTGTTTACCGAAGAACCTGTATCAAAAGTAAACTTAGACCAGGAAGATTGCACCCTGTCTCGACCCCTATAGAGGTATCTATAAACATAAATACCATTAGACAACCCCGAAGATGTAATCACTACAGTGGGGTCTGCCGAACTACTCACCATTTTTGTGATGTTCCCTGAAATATAGTTAGGAATGTGTGCGCTAATGTCCTGACCATCCATCTGCTCAGTGTCGGGGGATACAAAATACTCCATAACACCTGAGTAATCCCCACGGGAGAATGGAAAATAAATACTACTGCCGCTAACTGTAGAGTCGGCTGTGGTATCTACCTCAAACTCAGTCTCTTGAGAGATCGACACCGTGGAAGGCGTAAGAACGTCACCGCCTGTTAGCTGGAACTGAGTCTTATCAGAGAAAAGGATAAGGTTTCTGCTAAAGGGAACAGCACTCTTTAGGTTTGATACTTTATTGTGAGAAGCCCTGATGTCTACTGGGTCAGAACCTAGAGTTTGAGTAACAGTCGTCCTAAAAAAGTTGAAGTACTCCCCTGTCTCAGACATAGAAATGTTTTCACCAGAGAGGAACGCTAGTCTATCTCGGAACAGAACTATGTTTTGTATCTTCTTACCTACAAAACTAGGATTAGGATTGGAAGTGGTGTCTCCTACTAGACGATTGCCCCAAGTTCCTTGTTTAAACGTAAAATCTCCAGATGATTCTCTGATTAAAGTATGGCAAAAAGTAGAAGCATCAATCAGGTACTCTGTAAGTGGTGCTATATCTTCAGCCCATGTTCCCTTACCGAAGGGGTTATTTGTCGGGGAATCTGCTGTGAATTTCACATAGTAATCATCAGTGTTAGCCTCCACATCTCCATAGACTTTAACTCTTTTACCGTCCCTACAATACATAGGTAAATTAGTAAAAGCATCTGTCTCATACTTCACAACCCCCATAGCACCGTCTCCTAAAGAGTCTGAAGTAGTGATTTCAAAGTCAGCTCCATCGTCTTTAACAACTTCAATGGTGGAACCCAAAGAAGAACCTGAGCCAACCTGAGTTGCGGTGTACCCTGTCAAGGCTGTAATAGAAGCGGTTAATTGGTTAGCAATATAATCAGTAGCAATTAAGTCTCGGTCAGAAGCAGATGCTCCATCGGGTGTAGTATGCTGTAGTTCGCTAGAATCTACAGTTACATTATAGTCTGTGCCGTAGTCACCTTGTTTAATGTAAACGTAGGCTTTCCAGCGAGTGTCTGAAGACACAGCCGAGTCCATAGCCACAGTAGTATCTGTGTTAACAATAAAACTATAGTCAGCTATGCTCGTGGACTTAAACTTTGTAGCGGGAGTAGAAGAAAGAAGATACTCAGCTCCGTTAGTTGTCGTTACTGTTTTTTCAGTCTTATTAATAAGATCAAATACAGCTATAGGATCTAAGGATACGCTCTGAGTTCCAGATCCATTACCACTCATAGAAACTGCAGACCCTCCGCTTGTTGTGGATACTTGGAAAGTACCAGAAGCAGGGTTAATAACATAGAACCTAGCAGTCTGATTAAGATCACCGAGGTCAGCCCCGTAGAATCTCACCTCATCTCCTGCTACAAAGGAGTGACCAACACAGTTAACTGTATCAGTGGAGGAGTCTAAAGTAACAGTAGATTTAGAGGCAGCTCTGATAAATACCATATATCTCTCTGAAGAATCCCTGTTCAAAGCTCCTGCCCACACATCAGTAGATGGTGCTGAGGTGAAAACCTTGGCAATATGCTCGGTAGGGTTCCGCTTCGAGAGCCCCACCACTGGGGAGGACATACCGTTTATCTGCTCTTGAGCTTGACTAGGAAACTTCTGAGAGTCTGCCTGTTGAGACACACCATTCAACAGGTTTTGGATGGTTGTGGATACTTGTGGCATTTTACCAAGCAGTAGTTCTACGGTAATCGCTAATAGTTTTCATGGGTAGGTGAGCATCAAACACAGAATAATCTGACCCCTCTGAGTCGTACTCTCGTAAGGCAGCTAAGGCTACCAGCTCCTCCCTTGTTCCGGTCTGGGTTAAATCTGGAGAACCCATAGACCGATCCTGAAAAACTCGGGCAGTCCTTAGAGTGATATATCTTCGGGCTGTTTCTGGAAGATCATCCCAAGGGAGGGACACGACCTCTATGGTTTTTATCTCTGATTCGTCAAACTCAAAAGAATTGTCAGCCCTGTTGTATAGCTTGTTGCCCCTTAGGGTGACATCCATATCACTGTACTGCCCTACTTTTGTGTCCACCCTCAGCACAGTGGGGCCAAGCACGATCTCTTTATTAGAATCGGGGGCGTGTTCCACATCGTAGTTGGTGTTGAAGTGCCAGCCTTGGGACAAAACCTCCAGTGTTATCTCGTCCAGAGTCCTCTCAGCTAGGGACACATCCCCGACACCTGTAGAATCTTCCAAGCTATTTACTGGAGCCTCCCCGATGAAGCTTAGGACTTGGTTTACTGCCTGAAGTTTTGTCGTTTTTCCTAAAGTCGCCATAGCAATGTTTTTTATTTATCAACTTTCAGCAAATTACAACAAAAAAAGAGAGGAGTCCACTAGGGACTCCCCTCATGATTACTATTAACAACTAATTTAGTCGTTCATCAGCACCACGCCGCACTCAGGACGCAAGCCGCCATGACCCATAGCGTACTTGGCGACCATCAACGTGCCTTGACGTTGGATTTGGTACTCACTCTCGGTGGAGAGGTCTTGCAGCTTCACCGTACCGACTGCGGATTTATGGAACACGAGGCCCATAATATTTTCACCGAAGTCAGCGTGGTAGGTGTTGGCCTGACCAGTTTCAGAACTGATGTTATCTGAAGGCAAATGGTTGGTTTTAATAACCGTAATACCTGCAACCTTCAGCACGGAACCTTCAGCATACGAGCCGCGACCATCCCAATCACGATTGATTGCGAGGGCAGCACCGCCACTGGTCTCGGCTTGCACCAAGTTGTAGTAGCGTTGTGGGCTCACCAGCACACAACGATCCGAAGCAGGAACATCCTTCTCATCGAGAAGTTGAGCCGCAGCATAGATCGCTTTAGCGAGGCGAGTACCGTTGGTGTTCATGTCAGCAGAGCCGTTGTCGAGGAACCGAACATCATCGGTATCATCGCCTGCAGTAGCGCGAACCACGCTGCCATTTTTGTTACCAGTAATGGTAGCAGAAGCAGCAGTAGCCGAGCCAGAGCTGAAGCTGGCAGTATTAAGCAGAGCCGTCTGGATTACCTGACGATCAAACTTGTTTGCCAACGCACGGCCTAACTCACCGGAGTAGATCGAGCGAACATCATAGTGGTTACGGAGTTCATCGAGGTTAGCGATGAAAGTCGAAGCCACGAGGAGTTCGTCAATATGAATGATTTTCTCAGCGTGTTTGATCTGCTGAACACCGCCACTGTTGGAGGAGTTAATGAGATCTTGCCCGACAACGTGGTAGCCAGCGGTTGCTGTACCAGTGACGGGGAACTGAGCGGATTTACCATTGTTAATGGTACGAATAGTGTGGAGTGGTTTCATCACATTCGTTTCTTCGAATGTCGTGAGAACCTCCCCAGCGAATTTCTTAAGGAAGATAGCCTTAACATCGCCAGAGGCGTTGACTTGGCCCAACCTTGATGGAGTAACATCAGCCATCTTTAGAACTTTCTTCTAAGGTTAATTTAATTATTAGGTTTCACACAACTTCGTCGTATCCGATTGCAATTAGTTGTCCCGCCGTAGCTAGGGCTAATAACTCTCGCCATACCACATCCAGTTGGCTTAATGAAAATAAACGACACGTTTGTGAAAACGTCAATAGAAAAAAGAGGACTCGGAATCCTTAGTAGGGTAATCCGAGCCCTCTTAGCGACACAGAACAAACGAGTAACAACTAACTCGTTCTTTAGATAACACTTGAGTGGGTGTTTGCCAAGCGTCTTTCTACCTGCTCCCTAAAGGCAGGGTCTTCCTTATATTCAGGCCGCTTCATGTCTTCGATCATCTGCTGGCGAGATTCATAACCAGCAGCCCTAGCTCTGCCTCCACCCTGAACAAGCGAGGGTTCGATCCCATTTTCTGAGGCGTACTTTGCATACAAACCTTGGAGAGCGAGGCGTACTGATCCAGTATCCCCCTCTAAAACAGTATTATTATAGGCATCAATCTCCTCTTCTGAGACATTGTTTTGAGCCCACTCCATAATCTGTTGGTAATTATCAAGCCCTCCTACTACTTCCGTGACACGAGCCACTTCATTTTCAGCCAGAGCTTCCTGACCTTGGATGAAAGAGTCCACAAGTTCGGGCGAAAAGTTATACCTTTCTTGGAGTTCTTTGTAGGAATCTTCACTCAAAGTGTTGCCGTTTTCGAAGTACTCATTGCTGTACTGTTCAAAAGTTTCAGCACCAATGGCATCCTCTACCATTTCAACGGCATCTCTGTTTACATCTTCAGGGCTTTCATCGTAGTAGTCCTCGCCTCCACCTAGCTTCTGTTCTAACTCTTTGTAAGAGGAGGCTAAGTCTGCTACGGTTTCAAATTTTTCAGGTAAACCTTCCGGCCTATCTCCCTGAGCTTCTTGTTGCATCGGCGCGTCTGGGCCTGATGGATCTTCGTTGAACTCAACTGTATCTACTGACATTTTTATCCTTCTGTTGGTTGTTGCTGTTTAGCCTGAGTGTCTGCGATCTTACCGAGCGCCCCGATTGCAGGGCCAGCGGCTTGCTGCATCATTGCTTGTTGCTGTTGCTGCTGTCTTTGCATTTCTATCTCTTCCTGAGAGCGCACTAAACCCTCGTCATCAATACCAATAGAGGTAGCTCGCCTCTTTAGGTAGTCTGACATATTAACATAGGTCGGGAACTCTGGCCCAAGTAATTGAACCGCTCCTGACACAAAGGTGTCTAGTTTATTGAGGTCATGCCCACGACCTAGAGCTTCAAGCCCTGTCACAATCGTAGGTTTAACCAGCTTCTTAGGAATCTTAGGTAGCCTCCGCTTCTTCTGCATCTTAGCCATCACTCGGTTGACCAGAGGAAGCTGGAACTCTTGGGAAAGAATAGAATAAACACCACCCAGTACATCCTCTAGTTCTTGGGCCATGTATCTAATCTCCTCAGCAGTCACACGCTCTGCGTTACGTTGAACTGAGGTGTTCATTAGGAATGCAAAACCTAGCCTCTCCTTGAGCATATTAATTGTGTCGTAGGCTACCCTAAAGTCATTGAACTTCTGAACCTGTAGTACGGATACATCGTCAGCGTTGCCTTGAATTATAGCACCGTTAGCTGACTGAGCTAAGGTGCGTAAGCGTGTGGTTCCATTGGGGTTAACCAAGAACAACATCTTAGCAGCAGCAGCCGAGCCTTCCACGATAGCTTGTGTCAAAGCTTCTAAGCTACGGAGATCACCCAAGTACTCCTCAATAAAACCTCGACCATAATGCTCACCATCAATGCGGGTGAACCTGAGAGGAATGAAGGGGTTCTTATCTAGCGGATACGTTCCTCGACTTCCTGGGATTTCGATACCATTGATCTCTTGGTACACGTTCCATTTTTTTCTATCCCTATACACAGCAGTATAAAGATCCAACCCCCGTGGTTTACTGTAGCCATCCCCAGAAGCTATGGAAGAATCGCTTGAAGCTAGCAACTCCCGCACCTCGTCGGAGAATATGTCAGGAGTTACTGTTTCTTTGGTAGCTAAAGCTAGGAGATTACCGCTTGGGTCACGCTTACATACATAACTATCTAGACCGAACACCCGCATATGCTCATCGTCAGGGATAAAGAGGAGAGCGTTGCCACTTACGATCAAATGCTTGAGTGCCTCAAACACTGCTATACGGATGTTGCTTGCCTCGAACTCAGCCTGAACAGAGCGTTCTACTTTACCTAAAGTCTTCTCTATTTCAGAACGGACTTCATCAATGTCAACACCCTCTGCAGCCATAGCATAATAATCGACAACGAGCCTAAAAAAAGGAGCATTAGGAGGAAGCAAAGCCAGAAGCAGCTTACTGCTAAGGTTGTTGAC
>CEUX01021402.1_pt1 | contig 18055 bp, 23 predicted proteins | sample 531361 | NCBI WGS metagenome assembly CEUX01 (sample SAMEA2622736, study PRJEB7988) | marine metagenome | isolation source: saline water (ENVO:00002010), including
ATATAGATGTCTATATCTTCGACTGGAGGGACTACATTTTTGGAATGGCCGCAAGGGAGCGTCCATTTATAGGAGGTAGTGTTGGAGTTTCTGTAGTGGTTGTAGGCGCTTGAGGATTTTATTTGGACTTTATGTGTGAAAGGGCCTTTAGTGATCACCCTATCGTAGGGGGCGTAGTCACCTTCTGGTGTACATACGAACCATCCCCTTCTGATTAGCTCTGTGGTGACTGCTGATTCAGCTAAAGTGCCAAGCCATTTATTTGATTCTATTCCCAAACGAGTCTATAGGAGGGGCGTCAGGGATATTCATTAGAGAGGGAGTTCTAAGTTTTGTGTATTGAGGCACAAATTCCACCTCGACCTCCCCTACAGGCCCGTTCCTTTGTTTGGCAACTATGAGGTGGAGTGGATAGGGTCTATCCATTTGGTTGTCAATGGAATTATCGCGATGGATCATGATAACGACATCGGCGTCTTGTTCGATGGCTCCGCTATCTCTGAGGTCTGTGAGGCGTGGTTTGCGCTCGTTACGTGCACCTTCGCGGGACAGTTGAGACAAGCAGACTACAGGGACGTTCAATTCTCGTGCTAGACTTTTTAGGGCAGCTGAGTAGGAGGCGATTTCCCTGTCTCGGGTTTCGTGTTTTTTATTTGTGGAAATGATTTGGAGGTAGTCTACCACGATCAGGTCTATTCCGAAGTCGCGTTTATATCTTTTAGCTTTTGATTTGATTTGGTGGATAGTGGATGAGGATGAGTCATCTATGAAGATGGGGTACTTTGAGACGTGATCTATGCCTTGGGAAATTTTTTTTAGTTCTCCATTTGAGAGGTCTCCGTTGAGGCAGTCCCTATAGTTGAGTTCCATATGCGAGCATATGGATCTCATCATGATTTCGGAGGCTGACATTTCCAGAGAGAAGAAGAGGACTTTCTTTCCTGAGAGTGCGGCTGCGTCAGCGATGCAGATACCTAGTGAGGTTTTACCGACTGAAGGTCTTGCGGCGATAATATTGAGGTGACGATTGTTTAGTCCGTTGACCATCTTATCAAGATCATGGAGACCAGTAGTGATGCCAGTGATCTTCCCCTTGTTTTCGAAGCAGGTTTGGAAGAAGTCGACAGTTTCAGGGGCTACAGCAGAATAAGGCCTTACAGACGTTTCTTTGTCCTTTGCCTTGCACAGACCCTCTACGCTTTCAAAAAGCTCTTCTAGCACCCCTGTAGGCTCAGCATTAGTGTCTGTTGCTATCTTATGAGATACTTCATCGCACAATCTTTTAGTTTCTCGTGCTTTATGGAGTCCTGTTAGGATATTGAAGTAGTACTCCCAGTTAAGGGCTGATGGGGTTAAGTCCTCGCATTCATCCATGAAGGATATGGTGTGAGGTTGTTTTAGTGATTTCAGCAGTTCATGTGACAGTGTGACCCGATCTATAACCTTGTCGGCCTCATGTAACTTCAGGGTGGCTACCAGTATGTTGACACAATCGTGGTTTGTGAATAGCTGCAGCGGCTTCTCGGTTTTGCCGAGAAGCTTGTCTATAACCTCGGGGTCTTTTAGCAGGCAACCTATAAGACCCTTTTCTGCAATAGCGTCTTCTAAGTGCGATGTTTTCTTGCTCATTCGTCCTTGTGATAGAGATATATATTAACTAGAGATATTAATGTGTTAGAATTATTAATTAAAGCTTGTGTTAGAGATATTAGTATTATATAATATATATATGTGATATGGGTTGCACTGTGTAAAAAAGCCCAACTTCATGAGTATTTTTCATAGATTTTCTGCACAGTTGGGTCATTTTCCATAGCACCTATGTCTTTTTCCATAACAGGTGTGTCATTTTCCACAACTTCAGTTCGGTCTTTTTCCATAACTGTTAGGTTATTTTCCATAGTTGGGTCAATTCCAGAGTAGGTTTGCACTTTGGATCTGTTATTTGTCCTGACTACAAGTCCTTTGGTCTCCAGTTTTAGCAGCTTTTTCCTAATGGTTTTCCAAGTTATGGCTGTTTTGGAGGCTAGTTTATTGATGGTCATGTCTCGTTCGCATAGCAAGGCTACATAGATTCTGAAGCTCTGCGCGTCCAGCTTGATTCTGTTCAGTTGCTCTACTGTCATTTTACAAAAAAACTCCCCCGACGGGCCAAGTCAAGTGCAGAGGTGGGCAGCTAGGAACGAGCAGAACTAGCCAAGTGCCCTCGACCCGAGGGGGGATAAATTTGATTGTTGTTGTTGCGGAAGACCGTTAATCTGCTCTTGGCCTGCCACCCTCTGCGGGAAAGAACATAGTAGCCTGCAGACACCGATGCAAGTTTTTTTTAAAAAAAATGTACTTTGATGAGAAGCTCCTGAAAAGCATAGCAGAAACAGGGGTGATCAGTCTTCCTCAGATGAAGCTGGTGTGGGAGGTGATGCAGGAGAAGATGCTGGATCAGATGGTCAACAGGCAGGAATCCGTAGATCTAGGGTTTGCTGAGTTATTCCCAATCCCATACCGAGCCAACTGGAAGAACGGGCTGTATGATGAGTTCAAGAATATGGGGCAGGACTTCCAAGGGAAGGGCCATGATGCCTGTGTTGAGGTAGCCAAGGATAAGGGAATGTGGGCTGAGATGAGCAATACCCGGTTGCTTGCATTTAAGAACGATCACATTTACTGGGGGCTTGAGGTGGCCCCGAAGAAGCTTTGGTGGAGGAACACCATTAAAGCTGAGAAAGCCAAGCGGTCGAAGCTAAGTGCGGCAGATTATTGCCGTTATGTGGCCAAGGTGATTTTCAAACTGAAAGGGAAACTGATTGATGTCTATCGTTCGTTCATATCGCAAGCGGGTCTACCGTGCGGTGGAGTTCGCAACAGTCGTGTTGCTGGGGGCCACTTCCTTGTGCCGTTTATTAGGTCTCGGCAAGTGTCTGCCAAACATCCTGAGAATCGGGGGCCTGTTGGCGTGGTGGTCAATCTTCGGGATGCCCTCCACGCAAATGGTGGGCTCGACCACACGGCTGGCGAGATACCGAGAGTGCTGGCAGTGTCCGATCTTCGACCAGAAGAGGCGAACATGCGGTGACCACACTGATGCAGCCATAGGCTGTAAATGCTATATGCCACTTAAAACAAAGCTAAAAAATGCTACATGCTGGGCAAGAGACAATGGACTCGAATTTGGATGGAATGAGTGAAACAGGAATACTTCAGGAAGACGGCGAGCCTTTAGAACTCCCTAAGACTGGGACATCCATTGTCCCACCAACCAAGGGAATGTTTACCGCCAAGGAAGCCAAACAGGCTGCGGCTGAAACTGGGCTGGTCGCAGTTAAAAGAAAAAAGTATGGTGATCTGCGCAAGCTTGGAGACTTCATAGAAAAAGAGGGAGTAGTCAAAACCAGTATTGGCTATGTATTTCTTTCTGCTGAGAAGTTGGAACCGCTAATGCAACTTGCTGCAGACATAGCTTACGAGTCAGACGATGACACCGTTAAATTGCAAGCTATAAGCAAGGCCGTTGAGGTTTCAAAGCAGCTTACAGAATCTGCTAAAATATGTGGAAACATGGTAAACAACAAGCAGCTGAAGTCTGAAGAATCCAAGAAGAAAGCAAGCTTTGCCCCGGGGCAACAAATAACACCGATACAAATAAATGACCCAAAACAAGTCACAATCAGCGGAGGAGCACCTGACAGCGGATCAGGCGAAGGAGGCGATAAAAACAACGCTGGGGAAACTCCAGCAGAAACCGAGCACAGCATTTCTGGCGGCAATATTGTCGCAGGCACTGGGCCTAAAGACCCATATGGCAAAGAAAGCACTGAAGGCGAAGATAGAGAATATAATCCTATTTGATAGGAAGCAAAGCGACTATGGCAGTAAGAACATTGCCGCTTGGGACAAGAAGGATCTTAACATACTCGGTGTCGGGTTTCGGCTAAACGACAAATTGCAGCGTTTGATGAACCTGACTTGGAAGCGAATAGAAAACAAAGAATCGCCAGATGTTGAGAACGAGCCTATGCTGGATACAGCGAAGGACATTGAGAACTACGGAACAATACTGGAGCTACTCGAGTCCGATGAATGGAGTTAATGTTATGCCCGGATACGGAAAAGGATATAAGACGGGTTCCTCTAAAAAGAAAGCAGGAACGGTGAAGAAAGCTTCTGGCAAAAAGAAGAACACTAAAAAGAAAAAAGATAGTTATGGCTACTAAGAAAAAGAAACCTCTCACAAAAAGACAAGAGGACGCCTTAAAAAAGCATTCTGTCCACCACACCAAGAAGCATATGTCTACCATGAAAAAACTTATGTCTGAAGGTAAGACATTTGGTGAGTCTCACAAGGCGGCTATGAAAAAAGTAGGAAAATAGCATATTTATGGCAGATCCAAAACTTAAAAGGTCAAGGCCAGTACAGGGCCAATCATTGTATGAGTACATTGTACACAGCGAGGGCAAGGGAAAGCCCGGTAGACCGGGGTACGCATACAAAGATCATAAGGGAAATCTAACGATTGGTATCGGTCACCTTGTTACAAACAACGATCCTGTTTTGAGGCGGGTGGCTGGAGCAGACTATAATGTGATTATGTCGGGCAGAAAGCCTTTGAGTGAAAGGCAGATGCAGAAACTATTCGACCATGATGTTCAGTCAAAAATAAGCCTAGCAAAAAGAAAGTTGGGAAACTTTGACAAGCTCCCGAAGTCCGTGCAAAACGCTGTTGTGGACGGGTTTTTCAGGGGTGATCTTTCTGGAAGCCCGAAGACTTTAAAGCTGATGAACAGCGGGGACTTTAAGTCGGCTGCAATCGAGTACCTGAATAACAAGGAATACAGGGAATCGAAAAAAGCAGGGACTGGCGTGGCTCCTAGAATGGAGAGGAACGCTGAGGTTTTCAGAACCAGTCAAGTTGTGGGTGGAGGCAGCCGACCTAGGGTTAAGAAAGTGTTAAGTGGTGAGGGAATTGTAAAAGGAGACGACGGAAAGCAGTATTTTAGGATAAGAAAGTCAAGGTGACTATGAGTGAACAAGAGCTTTTCATTGTTGGAGTTGCTGGTAGTAACAACAATCATCTCCATACTGTCGGCTCTTTTCCTGAGCAGTGTTGCGAAAGCAAGGATTAAGGCTCAAAAGGTAGCCTGCAGGGTTGCGGTCAGGTCTTATTCCATGAGGTTTTCGGAAAATGGTGGCCGATTGGTGGTCGAGATTCCTCAGGAAGCGAACTGTCATCAGTGCCATATTCCGAGATATAATGTTGTGCCAGTACTTGATGATATCAATAATGAGCCATGAATGAAACTCAGACAGCGATGGCGAAAAAGGTTTCTACGATTGTGGGTGAGCACTTCAGCCACGCGCTCCTTGTTTTTGCTAGCGACGAAATGGATGATGATGATTTCATCTGTCTCCGTTTTTTCGGTGGTGCGTTGACTGCTGTGGGCATGGCGGATTACGCCAAGGGATCCATCAACAACATGCTTTCCGGGGCAACGTCTTCTGGTGATGACGACGACTTAGATTCTAAGGAGTTTGGCTGACGGGCTGTCATTCCCCATTTGGATGTTGTGAAACATCTCCCCTAAAATGCAGTAGGTTGCAGCATCCCAAACGTGCTTATGCTTGTTGTTTCGAACGTATGTTCTTTTGCTCTTTCCTTTTGTTTTCTTAAGTCCTCCTTTAAGGGAGTCAATCATTGATCCCGCTCTTACGCTGATTGTAAGTTTCTGTTCTGTTAATAGCTGTTTTGTTAGCATAACCCTTAGCCTGACGGATTCGGCAAACTTAGGACACGGGCTTAACTGAATCTCTCCTCCTGTAACTTGTGACACGATCATTGCGTCCCATGTTCCAGCGGCTGACCTGAATCGGTCTACGGCGCTTGCGTCCGACCAGTTAATCCATTGGAATCTTTTTCCAGCTACCTCTTCCCATTCCCTCATCATTTCCTGAAAGGCTATGGTAAAATCCTCGATAGACACTTCCTCTCCTATAATAACCAGTTCATCCAGCACGTTGAATGCAGGCCCGGTAGTTGTGATTACCTTTTCCATGATGACGGCAGCATGGTTTTTGTCACCCAAGTCCCATCCTGTGTACAGAACATCTGTATCTTCTTGAGGAAGAAGGACATCCCAATCTTCAAAATTACCTTCAGCGTTCCCTCCCACATGTCTAGAGCTGAACACTCCAGTAAAGAATGAATCCTTTGAAGTTTCCACCCACTTGCCTTCCACATATGAAGCGTATAGATCCGGGTCGTGAGCAAAGGTAGCTTTTAAATCTTCAAATTCTCTAGGGTCTAGGAAGGTGTTGTCGGATACCTGCGTTTCAATTAGATGCAGATTCTTTTGATATGCTGGGTTTGGGTGGTCATCCCTTTGTGCTTCTTCGTACCAGATCTTGTATGCCCAAAAGTCTTGCCCTTCGTCTTCGCATGGATTCGTGTCAGCAATCCACATGTGACTGTCGTATGAAACCCCCGGCATACGGAGCTGCCCTTTTGGAAATCGGAACACATAGTCCTCTTTAAAGTTGGTAAGCTCGGAAACGAATATGCAAGAGAACACCGTTCCTTTGACTTTTTGGGCTATTTCGTCCTCTATTTTTAATGAATGGAGCTGAAATTCCGAAACACCTCCATGCATGTTGGTGACCTTGAAATGCTCCATTCTTGTTGCACCGTCCATTTTCATGGGGGTTGCGATCTCACAGCCCTCCAAGCTTTCAGTCCATTCGGGTATAATTTTTTCGTAAAGCAAATCCCACACACCAACCTTGGCGTTCTTTAGCGTGTTCGTGAAGATTCCGACTCTGGCTGTAGGGGTTTCCCATGCGTGCCTCATGAGCCTGTGCATTACTCCCCAAGTTTTGGCTGCATATCTTGGGCCTGAAACCAGAACATATCTGCCGTAGCAGTTGAAGATCTCAAATTGTTTTGGGCTTAGGCTTGGATACCAGATGCCTTCGGTCTGTTCGCTCATACGGCCTCGCGATATTAGTGTCGCAGTTTTTTTATTCCAAGTAGTATATAGACTCGACAAGTAACCCATGATACACATAGTCCCCGAAGGAGTAATATTCATTATGGCTAAGAAAAGAGGAGCACTTGATAGGGCGAGAGATTTAAAGAAAAAGGCCGCGCAGCGCAGGGAAAGCGAACTTAGGTCTCAGCTTGCATCTGCCAAGGCGGAGCGAGCTGCCTTTGTAAAGCAAATGAATGCCAAGGCGGCGGAGATGAAAAAATCCGAACAGGCTTCGGCTAAGAGGGTGAGCTCTGCGAAAAAGGCCGTTGATCGTGCAAGGAGGAAGGAGCTTCTGAAGGTTAAGGGCGCTGGTGTCGAGAAGGCTCGCAAGGGTGTTGATGCTCTAATTACTCCTATTAAGGTTGCCGAGAAAGTTATTCAGGTTGGGTCTGTCCTTGGGGGAGGTAAAGGTTTGAGAGGTCTGGGGAAGACTGCTTTGAAAAAAGTTAAAGACCGCTTGGCAAAGAGAACGCCTAAAAACCCTGTTAAGATTAATAATGAATCTAATTTTGCTAACAGAACTCGCCAAGCGAAAGCTAAGGAGGTCTCAAAAGCGTCGAAATCAAACAAGGCAGGTAACAAAGCCAAGCCCATTACGATGGAGAAGACGCGCGTGAAAGGTGGAAGAGCGGTGACAGAGAGGTCTGCGCCTAACAATCCAACTATAAGGAACAGGAAACCTGTCGGCAAAAAGAGCGCACCTAGTAAAGAGGAGGTTACTATTAGTAAGATCAGGGAGGCTCTCAAGGGGCCTCTAGGGCAGAAAGGTTTTTCTGAAGCAGCAAAAAAAGCTATCAGGAAGGCTAAGCCAGCTGCTAAAAAATCGGCAACGAAGAAGCCTCTCAGAAACACTCCAAAACAAAAGCCGACTCCAAAATCTAAGAGGGGGCCAGCAATAAAGGTGGACAAGGATTCCAAGTATGGGAGGAGGTCGACTAGATCCGCACAAGCAGAGGCAGCCAAGAAGTTGGCAAATAAGCCTAAAAAATCCGTAGGCAAGGCGACTACAAAAGATATCCTAGGCAGGGTGAAGCCAAGAACGATGAATGTAGAGCTTAAGAGATTGAACCCATCGCCCAAGAGGAAACCTAAAGGAGGGCGGAAAGACCCAGATTTGGGAGCGATAGTTAAGGATATAAACAGGAAGAGGCAATTACCCACAAGGATAGATCCTTCGGAGGTGGCGGGTGCAAGCGGAAAGAAACCGAATAAGAAGCTGGCAAGTCAAATCACCAAAGCATCGCGCAAGAAAAAACCCGGAAGCGGGGGGAAAGGAAGGAGATAAACTATTATGGCAGCAAAAAAGAAACAGACAAAGGTGCAGGCAAGGAGGAAAGCTATGCTTAAAATCAAGCAAGAAGGCCTCCGCAAGAAGGGCAAGATTTATGGCGATGCCATTAAGAAGATCAAGCGGCAAGAGACAGCCGCCAAGGTTATATCAGGCGCTGGCCTGCTTGTGCCGGGTGGGGCTGGTCTTAAGGCGGCAGCCAAAGCTGCCAAAGCTGCCAAAGGCGTAAAGAAGGCAGTGAAGAAAAAGTCACGCTTGACAGGTGAGTCGACCAGAAAAAGAACAGTGTCGCAATTGCGTCAACCCTACAGGAAATGATCAAGCTACAGATAGATTTAACAAAGCCCGGTTATGCTGACTTGGCCGAGTTGCTATCTTCTTATGTTGAAGGCGACTCTGTTATGATCGAGAACATTGAAGGAAGGATTGCTGCAGCTTCCCCTGACTTTGTTGATATAGATATTGAGCGTTTAGATATGGACAACTATGAATACGATGTTCCCTCTGGCGCAGAAGGCGGTATGCAATATGGAGCACCCCCAGAAGGGCCAGATGCCCTCTTATAATGCGGGAGTCTCCTGAGGATAATATTAAAGTTGTTGTCAACAAGGACAAGCAAGGTAGGTATTCGTTTTCGATTCATGTCAAGCGGCTTAAGCCCGAGTTCGATCTGGAGAAGGGAACGGTTGTGTTTGGGCAGTACAACGGAACAACTGGTCAAGTCCAAGAGGGCGTGCCAGTAAAAATGTTTTTGAAGCTTTATGGTCAAAGCTCATTGAAGGAGAGGTTTAACAGGCTTAAGAAGGCTGTTGCCGAGGCCGAGAAAAACGGAAAACCAGTTTTGATATGATAGATTTAGATATTCTTAAGGATCACGGCTATTCGCAGGAGGTGTTGAAGTCTGCGTTCACGGCTGAGGATAAGTCGGAAAAGGTAGAGAAGGTAATCAATAGGATTAGAAACCGTATCAAGGAAGGGGTTTCTAGGAGTTTAAGGGATCACAAGCTTTATTATGCTTTGGATTTGGCTTGGAACGCTCCGCTTAGGCAAATCTCACCAACACTTTTGCATAGCCTTATGAACAAGGACGCTGACGATAAGTCGGTGGCAAATGCCCTTGAGTCTTGGGGTGTGTCACATCTCATAGAGGATCACACCTCAGCCAAGGGGGAGACAACAAAGGCACTTAACCTTCCAAGGTTTTACCAGATATTTGTTCCACTTGTTAAGGCGTATGTGACTATACGTTGGGCAAGGATTTTTAATGATCGGAACTTGGTTCCGCTGTTCAAGTTTGAGCCACATAAAAGCACACAGTCTAACAGGATCAAGGGGGAAATAGTAACAGACCGTGTTCAGTTGATATCGCAGCAATACGATTACTCAAGCACGTTATCTCAAAGTATATTCCAGATGCTTCATTATGGTTACTGTTTCCAATTCCCTAAGGAGTCTTGGCACAGTGAAAAGCAATTGGTCAGGGATTCTGATGGAAGTGAGAAGGAAGTATACACAAGGGAGGGGATTCGTTACCACACGCCGCATCCTGCTAGAACATTTTGGGACGTTGCCCATAGGCCTAGTAGCTTTAACTCTGATTCTGGTTGTAGGTTTAGTGGTTATTGGGTGATACAGAGATTTGGTGATATAAACAACAACCCTCATTATTACAACAAGGACAAGATAAGCACTGGTAGTATTGATTGGTTAACATCAAATGCAAACTGGGGCCTGTATATTAATACAGGATACTCTGGAACAGTTAAGTTCTTACAGAAGGAATCCGGGGCGCTGTTAATGGATAGGGAGAAGGAGGTTCAGTACTACACGAGCGAGTATGATGATTACTCTGTTCTTGTGACTGAGTATTTTGAGAAGCTGAACCCAAAGGAAAGCGGGTTGTTTGATTACGATCACGACGTTTGGTTTAGGTTTTGTATAGCTCAGGACGATACTGTGATTTACGCAGAGCCTCTTCCTTACTGTCCGTCGATTTATTACGGTTACGACAGTAACGAGTTGCAGACTATAAATCCTTCCCTGTCTCTGGAGATTCTTCCTTTCCAAGACCATGTAGGAAACCTTCTGACGCAGTATCTTCTCAGCATTAAACAGAACCTAACAAACCTGACGTTTGTTGATGAGGATCAGGTTGGGGAGGATACTGTTGATGATATAAATGATGCTGGTCAGAACATGTACAGCACTCTTAACTTTATTGGTTATTCATCTAGGAAGGCTAGGGTTGGCCAACACGATCCAGAGAAGGCGTTCACTTCGTTTAAGTTCCCTCAACAAAGCACAACAGATGTTATAAATGGGGTAAGGTCTATACTGGATATTCTTGAAAGGGTTTTAGTTTTGTCTGCTCAAGAAGTTGGTGCTGCGGCGTCTCATGAACAAACAGCGGAGGAGGTTCGGAGTATAGCTAGTTATACAAGCAACAGGTTGCAATTCACAAGTTCATCTGTAGATCGTGCTGTTTATGCTTGGAAGAAGCAGATATACAACGGCCTTATGGCTTACGGCGAATCTCAGTTTTATGCTCAGTTGCAAACACCTATTCCAAGAGAGAAGCTTGAGAAGCTAGGGTTTACTGTTGAGGACTCTGATGAGGGGATTACATCAAAGCCAGTTGTTGAGGTTAAGGACAAGACAGCTATGGCAATTGAATCATTTACTTCAGTCAGGGATGGAATGGACAGGATAAACAACACATCCAGCGCAAACGTGATGTCTCAATTGTTTGGTGCTGCAATGGGCAATGAGATGGTTGCTCAGGTTGTAGGCCCAGAGCAGGCGGTAGGATTGCTTAATCAGATATTTGAATTGGCTGGTGTTCCTAGGGATTTCCGATTGAAGATGGCGAAGTCTGTCGAAGAGATTCAAGCAGCTCAGGAAGCTGGACAGCCAGAACAGGTAGCTGGAGGTCAGGAGCAATTGATGTCTCAATTCCAGCAGGCAGCTCAGGTGCTTCAGCAACAGGTTGGAGAGCAGCTGGCTCAGACTAGCGAGGCGATACGGCAGCAGGTTCTTACTGAGGTTGGTGGAATTACTCAACAAATAGCAGGTCAATCTGAGGCAAACGCGAATCAATTGTTGAGGCAGGCTCAGATTATAGAGCAACTTGCGCAGCAGGTGGGTGGTGCTCCCGTCCCACCGCAGCCAGCTGCCTTGGATACAATTTGATTAATTACGTTAAAAATTCTTCATCTGATCAGGATGTTGTCCTTGTTAAGGAGTGGCTGAGAAGCCCGCATGCAGGGACATTTAAACAGTTCGTAATGAACGACATTGCCTTTCATCAGGCAATGGCTGGAAAAGAGGCCAGCTTAAACCACCAGAGCGATAGGGGTTGGGAAGTAAACGACCACATTAAAGAGGCCTCGGAGTTGATTAAATTTGTCAAGATCCTAAACGACTATTCAAAACCAGAGAAGGAATTGTATAGACTAACCTTGGAAATTGACTCTAATCTAGAAGACTAATGGCTGAACTACCAGTTAAACCAGTGTTGGAACTCAATCGCGGGATTGAAGTTGAAGAGGCAATGGATGTTGAAAAGTCTGCCTCTGGGGCAGACAGGCGAGATGACAACGTAAAGCATGTAGCTTTTGAATCTCCAGATATAGTTTCGGTTACTGGAGGCGAAGAGGCTAAAGAGAAGGAACCTGAAGCACCAGAGGAGAAGCCTCAGGAAGAAGTTGAAAGCAACCTGTTAGAGCTAAGAAAGATGATGGGTCTTGAGACGAAAGCTGACAAGGAGGCGTCGGAAAATGCCCCAGAGGAGCCAGAACAAGAACAAGAACCAGAACCAGAACAAGAATCGGAGCCAGAGCCAGAGGTGGAGGAGGCTTCAGAAGAAGACAGGCCTAGGAAGAGGTTGAGGAAGAAGGATCCAGCACCTTCTATGGAGGATATGGCTAAGCTGGCTGGACAGGCTGCTGCTGAGGCTCTTAAAGAGAGGGATAAGGCGGGTGACGTTGTTCCAGAAACGAGTGAGTCTTCTGACTTGGATGATGATGATAGGGTGACTTACGACATTTTCAAGCAGATGGAGAAGTCTAACCCAGACAAATACAAAGGAGCAAAAGAAAGGTTTGTTGATTTTGTTGAGGCGTCGAAGGCTTACCAGAGGCAGTGGCTTTCTGAGAACCCGGGTGAGGAGTTCGATCCAGACTCCAGTGAGCATTCTGATTTTTATAGTGAGAATGAGCCGAAATACTCCAAAGCAGACTTTAAGAAGGCTGAGAAGAGGGTTGAGATGGCTGATGTTATCAGCGAGGTGGAGAGTAAATATCAGGAAAGGATAGATGAACTTGAGCACAAGATTTCCAGAAAATCTGAGGCAGAGCCAAAGGCTAGGGAATCTGCGAATGAAGCAGTCAAAGAGTTAGTGAAGGCTGTAAGCCCAGATATGGAAAAGGTAATAGATGAAAAGGGGCTGGAAGAGGCTGAAAAATTAGATCCCCTCACATACGATAAGATATCTCAGGCTGCTGACACACTTAGCGCAATGGTTTATGAGCTTGAACAGAACCAAGGCGAGGCTGGATTGTTTTCCCCGAACTCAAGAAATCAAACACATAAGGTGGTTTCTGATTTCGTTAAAGGAAGGGAGGCGTATGTGAAGAGCCTGCCGTTAGCTAATCAAGCTTGGAATGGTAGGGCATTTGCAACCAACGCAGAGTTCAGGAGGATGTCGAAAGCAGAGCGAGGAAGACACTGGACAATAGACGCAGGACTGGCAAAAGCGGAATTGATTAAGGAAGTTTCCTCTTCTGTAAACAGTGAAATAGAGCAGTCCAGAAAAATGTTGGAAAGATATGGGGCGCAACCTGCGACAAAAAAATCGCAAAGGAAGTCTGGTGGTTCAGCTAAAACGTCTAATAAGCCAGTGTCTCCAGAGTCATCTGCAACTTCCTCTTCGTCGCCAAATTTGACCACGGGCACGGAAGAGGTAAATACTCCGCAAAAAGAGTTGGCTGACATGTTGTGGCAGTCGTAAAATCTGACCACCTAAATTTATTAGGAGGAATAAAATATTATGCCTACTCAAGCACAATTGTTTGGAGATCATGGCCAGCGATGCGCCACTGCTATCTCTAATAACTATGATTCATGCGGGACGATTACTCGTACTAATATAGCATACGCCACTCCAGATGGTCTCCTAGATATATTTAAGTCTGGGAGCGGTGGGGAGTATCGGGACATGCAGTCCTTGATGGTCACCAACATGGAGCTTAAGGCCTGCGGAACCAAGACATACGGTCTATACGACTGGCTTATGTCCTCTGCTCGTCCTGTGGGAGCACTTGTCAACCAGAAGAAGATTCAAGGTACAGACTCAATTATGGAGCCGTTCATCTTGGCTTCTCAGAAGAGCATCATTAATGATGACTACTGGGCCATAGTTCAGAGCTACCAGACAAGTTTTTATGGAGACAACAATGCGACAAACGGAAATGCTACTTATCCTATTTCTGATGCACAGCTTGTCGGAGCTACTAGGGTTCTAAGGCTGCACAACCGTTACAGCCTTGATCCGAATGCAAGCCACTTTGTCCCGGGGGCTACGCTTCACACATTTGGGCGTAGTGCCACAGGTGCAGCAACACGCACTCAATTCGAGATTATAGCTGCTGCTGTTGATGGTGCAGCCACTCCTGTTTTCACGGACGTTTCAGTCAAGGCTGTAAGCAACGGCGACAGCACATCTGATGGTACGATCGAAGCAGGTGTTGCTGTTATTGGCGTCAACAACGTAAGCGATTACGAAAGCTGGTGTAACAATCGTCCCGCCCTGAACCCGAATCGCGTGGTTCCGTTCTGGACTCAAACTTCTCGTTACACGCTTTGCGTGGATGAGTTCTACAAGGAATGGTTTGCTAAGCTTAGTGCTAACAACCCGTACTTCTCTAAGTTTGGAGATGTTACCATTGCTGAGCGTAACCGCCAGTTGGGAGCCATGTGGCAGCGTGAGTGGATGAACTCGTTCTTCTGGGGCAAGCGTCTTGAGAACAACCAATCACTGGCTAACTGGACATCGCTTCCAGCTCAATATGCTCACTACAGTCCAAATGTTGGCGGCGTTACTGGTGCTCCAACAGACGGTGTTGGCACTCACGTCGTTAGTCGCAAGGCCAACGCTATTGGTGTTTATGAGCAGTTGGCGGCCTGTGGTCGTGTTAAGGACTTGAAGGGCCAGCGCCTGAACTTGGCTGAGCTATTCAACGAGCTATACAACCTGTATCGCACTCGCTCTAACAGTGGTCGTCCATCCGACAGCATTGATGTCTACACGGACAGCAGGACTGCTGCAAACATCCAGACTGCTATGGTTAAGTACTACGGCGCAGCCACGGCTACTAAAGGTGCAGATGGAACGAATAGCGTAATGCGATTCGACTATTCGATTAAGGACGGCAAGATCGACAAGCTCGGTTTCCGTGTTCGCAGCTATGAGTTGCTCTATCCTCAGGGCGTGACGCTGAATGTCATCACCGATAACTATTTCGATGACTTCCTGACCGCCATGAAGGCTGAAGCGTTAACCACATCGTCCACCTACAATAACGATGGCTCAACCCGTCGTATTGGAGATAGCGGTCGATTCCTTATGTTCTTGGACTTGGGTGGCGGGGTTTATCCCGGTATCGTTGATTCAAATCGCAAGGTGCACACTGTTGGTGCGCTGGAAGATTTGGCCAAGATCGACAGTGGTTACGGATGCGTGATGCGCTCACCGACCAAGGAGGTCACCCTTAATAGCGTGACTTGGACTGCAATTGTTGAGTGTCCTGACGATAACCTTATCGTTGAGAACTTTGACGATGCTGAGCCAGATACAGTAGTAACTACTGGGACTACTTATAGTGTCCTTGGTTCTGGTGCGGGTACTACGACAGAGACTGATATCCTGTCTGACGAAGCTACTGATACTGGCGACTAATAAGCCAGTAGTAATAATAATTGCCACAAAGGTGGCAGGTAGGCCTTTGACTGCTTGCCTGCCGCCTTTTTTAATAATAGATTTTCTGGTTATGGACAACAGATATTACAAGCAGGCAGGGCCAGACACACCTCTTTACTTGAGCAATGGGCAGAGGCTGGTTTTTCCTTCTGTAGATGGGGAATATGGTTATATCGCCACTAACGATAAATTTTTAATAGGCGAGATAAACACAGCCATTAACCAGTTTAAGGGCGGGGTGTCTGTTTGCACCAAGGACGAGTACAAGGATTTTATAAAAAAAAAATCCTCGGGAGTTCGGCCAGAAAGGAAGTGGAGGGAGGAGATCAAGGGGGGGTACGCGACGGACTCGTCAATGCCACCCCAGTTTCCAGAGGTTGCTCAGCCTGCGGCCAGCCAAGAATCTGGTAGCGATTCTGATTTAGGGGCTGTAGAGGAGCTCACGCAGAGGGTAGGTAAATTTAAGGCGACAGGATGACATTTTCCACATTAAAGACGAATGTTAGGTCTCAGGTGTTCCCGTATGGTGTTCCAGAGAACCTTAGCACGGTTATCGACAACTATATTGTAGAGGCTCTTGTTCACTTACAGAAATATGTTCCCTGCTTCCAGCAGCTGAATGTAACTAAAACAGATGTAATGACTGGGAATAATGCAAACATGAGTGAGTACATAAGGACTTCGGTTGTTGCTGCTCCTGATGGTGTTATTAACAGGTTGTACACAATAGATAGTGACTCTGACAATACAAACTCTAGCAGCAAATTTGATGAGAGACATTACAAACAGAAATCTTTTAAGGATATTACAGAATGGATTAAGGCCCACGAAGGAGTTGATGATCTTACTGTCAGCAAGACAGCTTCAGCTTCATCTTCTACGACAGATCCGACAAATGTTCAGGACGGTAGCCAAACCACATCAGATACAGAGGCAAGGGCTTGGACTGGGATGTGGGCAAAATACAGAGGGAAGCTTTATATAGCGCCTAGGCTTATTGATTCAGAATCGCTTGTTATTGAGTGGACAGGGTTTAAGAAGTCTTGGTCTGATGGAGATACTATAGATGGTGATGATCCTGAGGTTCAGAGAGCGGTGCGACTTTATGTAACAAAAGAGCACGCTCGGGACTGGGATCACGATTCAGAGTCATATCAGTTTGCTACGGCAGAATTCAATGATACTGTCAGCGAGATGGTATGGGAATGTAACCAGAAAGAGGTTATAGGAAAACAAATTTACCCAGATCCGGGTAGACCAAGTTAAGGAGATAAAACATTATGGCATATGGAGAATCAGATAATTACACAGCAAACATAACAGGCCCTCAGCCCAGTAATTTAATTACTACGGGTACGGGCGGAACAAAATCAAGCACGACAGTATCTGCCGCTAACCCAGCAAGAAAGTCGATTACAATCCAAAACCAAGGCACAGAACCCCTTTATGTTAAATTAGGGGCTAGCGCAACAGCGCCGGGGTCGGAGGAGGACTGGCACTTTACGCTTAAGGCTGGAACGGCAGACTACGATGGAAGCGGTGGAGTAGTAGATATAGACAGCTACACTGGCGTGATCACCGCAGAAGGCACGAGTAAGAAGTATACTTACGCAGAATTTGTATAAGGACACAGGCTTATGGGAGCAAGGATAACAGGAAGCGGAACAGGCAGCGGGTCATCAAGTTATAAGGTTTCAATAACTTGGATTGCTTGGACAATTGGTCTGGGTTCTCCGTACACAGATTCTGGAACTGGGCTAACTTGGGTTAAACATGCTAGTGGGAACTATTATGATTCAGTTAAGTTTACGCATGGTTTAGGAACTAGGGATGTTATTGTTGACGTTATAGAAATGACATCTCAATCCAACCCATCGAGTTTCCCTAATTATAACAAGCAATATGCGGGGATGGATATTGGGCACGATGCTCACGTTGTTGCCGAGAGAGACACAACAAATACAGTTACGTTGCAGTTTGATGGGGACAACCCAACAGGTACAGTTTACAGGGTTCTAGTTACTAAGATTGGCTAATGTCTAGTGCTCGCACCAAGATCCAGACAGAGACCAAGAAGAAGGGGCCTCCTAGGAATCTTCAGCGGGGCGAGCTGGCGTACAATGAGATAGAGGGTCTTCTCTATATCGGGTCTGGCCCTGAAAACAGGGGCAATGCTAGGAAGAAGATTGTTGTCGCGGGTCAGGAGTTTTCTATTCCCGCTTCTTCGAAGCTTACAGAGGCTGAGATAAAAGAGATTCTTAGAATACAGGGAGACGCAGTCGGAACCTTTAACGATCAAGAATTACACAGCAAAACACTTAATGGAGGATTTTTCTAATGGCTAATACAATTAAAATTAAACGTAGTGACACCAGCCCAGCGGCTGCGCCTTCTGCTTTGGCGAGAGGAGAGTTGGCTTACCAAGAGGTCAGCAACACGCTTTATATAGGTTCTGGTAACGAGACGGCTGGCGAGGCAGCTAATAGACCTGTAGTAGCTGGGCCGCTGAACTTCATGCCAGCACCTACGGCTTCGGTAAGCATGAGCAGCCAGAAGATAACAAGTCTGGCGACCCCTACGCTTTCAACTGATGCAGCCAATAAGGCGTATGTAGATGCCAACTCATCGGGCTTGGATGTAAAGGAATCTGTAAGGCTGGCAACTACAGCGGGGATTTCTGGGTTCCCTGACCTTTCCTCTGCCCCGACCATAGATGGAGTAACAGTACAGGACGGGGACAGGGTTCTCGTTAAGGATCAGTCTACGGCCAG
>CEUX01008564.1_pt1 | contig 18043 bp, 9 predicted proteins | sample 531361 | NCBI WGS metagenome assembly CEUX01 (sample SAMEA2622736, study PRJEB7988) | marine metagenome | isolation source: saline water (ENVO:00002010), including
TGGAAATGAAGAAGGCATCAATAAAGTGCGGGACATGGTTCTTGATGAGGCCAATGACCCAAACCAGAGAAACAGGGCTTTATTTTATTCTTATGCTCCTGGAACAGCACAAACCAGAGGACATTGGGTGACTGGAAAACGCACTATAAGAGGAAAGACCGAGGGACATCGAACAGGCACCGTCACAGATGAGTCAAGCCCAGATTTTGGTGCTCAGTATAATATGGATAAGTGGAGGTACGATCCTGAGATAAAAAGAGTCGTGCCAAGAGAAGGCTCTACGGGAATCGGGCCAGGAGAAGGCGTTTCCCCAGGACCTAGTCCCGGTTCTGCTCCAGGCCCTGGAGGTATGGGTCCAGTTCCCGGTATGGGCCCGGGTTCTGCTGGCGGAGGTTCTGTTCCCGGTGGTGGCATGGGAGGCATGGGTGGAGCCCCCGATGCAGGTAGCGGCACAGGCGAAGGCTCTTTGCCAGATGTTATGATACCTGAAGCATCGCCACTTCCTGGTCCTAATAGGGGAATGCCGCCAATGGCTCCTCCGCAGGGAATGCCGCCAAGCCAAGCTAGGCCTATGCCTGCTCCGATGCCTATGGATGTTCCACCAATGGATGGAATGACTCCGCCGATGCCTCCAATGCAGCCAAGGCCTTTACCTCCGCAAGCTAATACGCTGCCCCCAGCGGAAATGCCAGAGGAATATCCTCAGCCTCCGGCTCCAGTCCCTCCTAGGCAGCAAGGCAACATACCTCCAATCGCACCATTAGGCCAACCAGATGTTATGATACCTGAAGCACCGCCACTTCCTGGCCCTAACAGGGGAATGCCACTCCCGCAGGGACAGGAGGCCGATGCTCCCATTAACACCCCAGGAGAACTAGAACAAACATTACCAGAAATTGAAAAAGCTCCTCCGGGGGCTGATACCTCGGGTGAAGGAGGGATGATAGGTGGGAGACCGGCAAAACCTGGAGAACAGGTTTTTGGTACTGGGCCTTCAGACGAGAAAAAGCCTATTCCACCGCTGCCTCCTTTAGTAAACCCAAATCCGGCTGAGGGGTGGCTGGAGCCTGCGAAAGAGTTCCACAGAAACTTCTTTGATGAGTTAATTGGTCCCGACCAGAGAAAGGCATTTGAGAGTTTAATTGATGCTCTTTTAGGGTCTAATAATCCGCAGGAAAGGGATGCTGTCGATCAACAAGTAGCATCTGTTCTGATGGGCGGAGCCCCGATTCAAACTAACGATCTATCTATGTCTCCTAAGCAAAGACAAGCTATGCAAAAGTTAGACATCAATAACGATGGTGTTGTTACTCAAGAAGACATATTTGGATTGCCGACAATGAGGATTGCAGATGTTACCAATCCAGATAATCCTAGAGTGCCCCAAGGGGACATGTTAAATAAACTAAGAGCTTACCGTCAGCAAATGGGTTAATCACATGGCAGTATCCGACAGCGTAACTCTCTATTCCGACATACTGGATTACATTACTGCCCTGACAGACGGTGGTGCTAGAACTAAAGATCTCCGCATGCACAAAGAAGCAATTCTTGGTGCATATCGTGATATATCTATGGGTAATGAGTGGGCGTATTACATTGCAGAAGGTCGCATAGATCTAGATGCAAAGTATAGCACCGGAAAGGTGACTTATACTGCATCCACTAGAACTCTTGTAATACAGGATGGGGGAACCTGGCCTTCATGGATTAAGTATGGGCGTATTCGCATAGATGATTCTGTATACACTGTAGAAAAGACTACAGACACAGCGGCTAATATCATCCTAGACGCTTCTAATTGCCCCGATGCCAACATTTCCTCTGCTGTGACGTATGATGCGTACCGAACTGAGTATCCGCTTCCAGACGACATGTGGAGGCTTTACGACGTTGGCGTAGAAAAGAACAACTGGGTCACATACTACATTACTCCTACTGAGTGGCAGCAAAGAGAGAGGTATCTAAGCTCCGGTGGGCAGACTTGGGCTTGGACAATCATGAAAAATTCGGATGCAGATGGAAAGTGGTCGTTATTTGTAGATCCTTATCCTACTGAATCTGAGCCTCTCATGTTTATGTACAGAAGAAAGCCGAGAACTCTTCGGTGGGCTGGAACAGAGGTAAAAGCAAGGGCTTCATCAACCCAAAATGCTACAGCTTCCGCAACAAACACATATCTAACTACAGATACCGAGCTGCCAGCAAGTATGGTAGGTGCAGTTATAAGATTATCCGAAACTACTACGCATCCTACAGGTCTAGCTGGCGTAAATCCTTATTACGAGCAGCATAAGATAAGCTCTATTAGTGGCACCACAGTAAATCTTGACGATGCTATTGGCAAGTCTGGTGGATACGCAAATAAATATTTTGTTGTGTCCGATCCCGTTGATATGTCTGAAAGCATGATCGAAGCATTTAAGGCTGAGGTTGAATATCGAATTGCTCGTATGTCCAACGATCAGAGAGACACTGTTCAGGCTCGTCGTATTGCTGACTACCAGCTTCGCAGATCCTTAGAGGCCGAGTCGAGATTTAAGGAGAGCGGGGGGTACAATCGACAGTCGAGGTACTCCTATCTGTTTACCAACCTGCAAAATGTAATAACAACGAGTTCTTGACATGGCAAAGATTAGTAATTTTAGCGGCATTGTTAGCAACGCAGACTTTGGTGATGTTCCAGAGGGCGCTGCACAATTCCAAAAAAATATTAATACTAATAAACCTGGAGTGATTACCCCAAGGAAAGGTATCCAGCCAGCTTCGTTCGGCTCGTCCACTAATATAGCCACTGGGTACAACACCTTCCAAAGAATGTGCTTCTGTAAAACGCGAACCGGCGAAGTTATAGGCGTTAATGGAATTAACAGAGGCTTTATTTGGGATGGAGTTTCAAACTCAACACATGTTCTTGGTGTAGATGCTCCACCTAATGGCCCTACTATAGCAATGTCGTTTATCAATGAGCTTAGCGGTGCCAATGCAATCGACCCTAAAGACACCTCGGGCGAATATCTAATTACAGATGCCGATCATGGGCTATCAACCGGAGATAAGATCCTTATTGGCGAAGTTGAAGGTACTGGTGCTATTAAACCAGAGCTTAATGGAAACAAGTTTACTGTTACAGTGACTTCAAGCAGCCAGTTTTACCTTAACGACACTACAATGGACGGAACCTACACTGAAAACAGTGGGCAATGGTCTGTTGACGGGCAAGGTGCTACATCGGGGAGTTATCTCTGTGCTTACCGATATAAAACATCAGATGACATTCCGGTTTACAGTGCAATTAGTACCGAAACTTTACCTGTAGCTCAGACAGCAGACAAATTTACTTGGTCTAATATTACTGCATCTACCAATTCACGAGTATCTAAGATTGAACTGTGGAGAACTACCGCAGGACAGTTTAAGACTCTGTATAAAGTTGCTGAGATAGACAACGGAACCACAACCTATGTGGATACTAAAGACGACGATACTCTAGCCTTGCAGACTGGCGATAATGTAATGGATATTATCGCTGAAGACGGAACCCTTATTGCTAGAAGGCAAGTTCCACCACCAGATCACTTTGCTTACTGCGTAATGTTCCAGGATAGATATTTTTATTTTAGTCCTGTGAAATATAACAAAGGCACGTGTGGTACAGGGGGGTCGTCTAGCTCTACACTATCAGGATCTGGGACTGATTGGCCTTCTACTTTCGTAGGTAGATATATAGAAATTGAGGGTGAAAGTGAAGCTATTAAAATCACAGCTCACACTAGCGCAACAAATATAACGCTAGAAAAAGCCGTGACTGTAGCTGCTGGCAAGAAATACGTCATCTATCCTGACAAAAATACACGTCGCCAGGTGCTATTTAGCTATCAGGATGAGCCCGAAAGCGTGCCTCCTAACAATTCATTCACTTTGCAGTCTAATCACAACGATGATGCAGAGATAATAGGTGCAATGCCCTACGGTCCATACCTGTATATCCTAGCAAAGAGGTTCAAATACTCCCTGAGCTATGGAACTACACCTCTTAGAGATGGAAATCTACGATTCTTAGACGATCGAGGTGCATTTAACCACTATTGCTGGGATGTATTTGAAAACAAAGCCTATCTAATGGACGATAGTGGCGCATACGAGTTTGATGGCAGCACATCGGAAACTATATCGAAGCAAATTCAAGACATTTGGCGTAAAGACGGCTCTATTGGAAGCATAGACTATGCCAAGTCGGACAAGTTCTTCGTAAAAACTGACAGGCCTTCCGAAAGAATTTACTTTTTTGTCTCTTTTGTGGGTGATAGCGGTACATATCCTCGAAGAGCCTTGGTTTATAATATCCGTCGTAAGTCCTGGGATATGATGGAGTATCCTGTACAGATAAGTTCCGCTGGCACAGTAGAAAGCAGCGGCGAACCTAAGACAATATTGAGTTCTGAGAACGAAGGCGTGTACTTGCTTGATGCAGGGAACACCGATATCGTAACATCAGAGACTAAAGGGACTGCAACTTCTTCTACATCAAGTTCTTTGGTTGATTCGGGGGCTTCTTGGGTCGTAAATGCTTTTAGGGACGCCAGTGTTTACATTTACCAGGGAACAGGGAAGGGACAGCGCAGGACAATCTCCAGTAACAACGGAACGACTCTGAATATAACCCCAAATTGGACAACTAATCCTGATACTACGTCCAAGTACAGCGTAGGCGCTATCCAGTGGGAGTGGAAGTCCGGAAGTTATGCGTTTCCTGAAGCTGAAGGTCGTGCGAAGCGTGAATTTTCCATGAAGTTTAGGCCTACAGACACCGATACCGCGTTAGATCTCCGCATTTACTACAACGGGGACGATGATCCCGTTTCTTACGAGATGGCACAGGATTTAGGCGGTGCAGTAGAGATACAAGACGAACATAAAGAAGATGTAGTCTTTAATATCGGCAAAAACTTTAGCGAGCTTGAGGAATCTACTGGAAGAGAGAAGTTTAGGTTCGATGGGATGTATTCTACCCTAGCAACAGGGGAGCATAAGGTTGCCTTCGAGTTGCGTGGGCATTCAGCCACCGAAAAGCCAGAAATACAGCTTATTGAAATAGAAGGTGTGTCTGGCCCATCAACTACAGCCGGAGACAGCTAATGTTTAGCAAACAAGCCGGACTGTTTGACTCTTTGACCGCAGATGGACTAAGCCCTTCTGCGGTAAAGACGCTTAAATCTATATTCTGCAATCCCCAGGCAAGCCTAGAGCATGATGGATTTATATCTCTTACTACAGAGATTACAAGTACTGACATGCGTTCTGCTAGGTGGGCCAAGTGTCAATATAACTGGGAGTACGACAGGGATCCACCAAGCAAGGGCGGGCATATGGCATTTGTTAGAGCCCAAGAGTGCAATGATCCTACTGGAGTAGGTGCTTCAGGTGACTTGCTTAAAATATACCTACCTGTCTCAGGATCTCAAGATCCCAACATAGAGTCAGGCGAAACAATAATGTTTTTTAAGACTGCCAATGGCCAGTATGTAGCTCCTGGCTATGGAGATAATCGCATAGGCAGTATAATTATGGGAAGCCAAGCAGATAAGGGTATAAAAGGTTATGCCCTTTGTAATGGGACTGAAAATGCTAAAGGATCCTCCTCTGGAAACGGAACTGGGATTAACTTAGCCACAAAGTTTCCACGCTGCTGGTCTAGTCCGTCTGATAGCGGTGGGACCGGGGGTAGTGCTACAGGCGCATTAACACTAGAAGGTACAGTTAGTGGTACTGATATTGGAAACCACAGTCATACCTTGAGTGAAACAACTATTGGTACAGGAAGCGAAAGTACAGTCACTGTTATTACTGGAACTCCAACAGGGGATTCAGGTATAGACCTTACTAGTGTAAACGTAACTTTTACTGGAGCAAGTGGCAGCGGTAGCCCAACCGCGGCAACAATTCCTCCTTATACATATGTTTCTTTTTTAGAACGAGTAGACAATTCAAGAAACGGAATAGGTGATTAAATGTCAAATTATCCAGTATATTCAGGCCCAACAGATAACGGCAGAATAATAAAAAATTATATTGTCAATCGCCTGATGAGTAGCGGTTTCAGTCGAAACGAAATAGACGCACTGATGGCCAAGTACAAAACAGATGAGGAGTTTGTGGCTGGCCTTAAGAGGGCAAAAGGTGCTGATAATCTGTTTAATTGGTTTAGAGATAGGATAAAACGCGATCGACCCAGTGCTCAAGAAGAATATGAGCGTCGCATGGAAAACACCAGACGCGGTGTTCGCGGTGGATTCGGAGACAATGCAGACGACAAAGACAGAGACTTGATTCGCAGAGGGCAGGACAGAAACGCACAAGGCGACATCTGGGGCGGCTTTGGTCAGGGTGCTTTAGGTGCCCAGTGGAATGCTTGGGGAAATATACTCGGTCGAAATCCACAACTTGCAAATGCGTTAATGGGTCCTAGGTTTAGCCCTGGAGCCTGGATGACTCAAGGCTTTTTGAACACCCTGCCAAACATGGTTAACCAGCTAAATAATAATATTTGGGAAACCATGAAACACAATATTGCTCAACGCAACTTCTTGCGCCAGGGTCAGTTTGCCGTAAAGCGATGGGATGACTATGTGGCTTTAGTGCGTGAAATGATGGGCAATAAGCTAGAGCTTGGAAAGAGCTATCTTTCTGCATTGCCTGACTACGCCAAAGGGTTGGATACTGCTATATCTGGAATCAACGCTGTTAATCCGGGTGGCCCACAGGCACTCGAAGATAAAGGTGGCATTGATGCGTTTTCTCAAGCTGTCGAGCCTACCGAGGTTCTTCCCGAGCTTGCTCACTTTGCTGGCCAGGATGGTGCTGGCAGTGAAGTTGCAAGAGCTGCATTGGGTAAGGCTCAAACAGAATATGGTTCCGATGTAGTTGATCCAGGGCTCGATGCAAGCCGCAAAGAGTTTATTGAAGGTCATGCTGCTGGCGCCAAAGGGATACACGGAATGCAGGCGCAAAGCAATCGAGGTCGTGATCGCGAAGCCAATGAAAGAAAATCTAGGGTTAATCGAGCCACCGGCCTTGCTATTGCTGACTTGCAAGCCAGAGTTAACAAAGCAGGTCTTGCAAACAAGCATCGCCAAAACATGATTCGCAATAGCATGGACATGTTTAACATGGGTATGCCAGACTTTAATTTTGGTTAGGAAAAACAGTGAACAATACATACATGCACAACCTGACTGGATACGAAGATCCTAATAGCGGTCTTTCTATGCCATCAGATCATCTTCTTACTGGTGGAAATAGCGACTTGCTTGCTGGCAGTAGCAATTTAGTGGATGCCCTTCTTGGTGGAGGCGCTTCGTCAAATTTATCATCGGCCCCTGCTACATCTAGTTCTGTTCCTATGTCATACATATATAATGCCCACAGGCCTGACAATTACGATGATGACGGAATGATTGATTTAGAAGGCGATGACATAGATATGTACGGCGATCAAGGTACTCCAATGTCAGACCCATTAGGAGATGACCCTGAAGGCTGGAATGATTATGAGCCTCCAATACATGGCGATCCTGTTGATGAATACGATCCAGCAGACCCTGGCGATTTTGACTGGCCTGAATTCGATATTCCTGAATGGGATATTCCAGGCATACCAGACCAAAACTTTGAGTTTGAGGATTTCCCAAACGAAGCACCCGATTTCCCAGAATTTGAAAAAGCTAAAAGAAAAAAAATTCCAATGGGATTTTATGATGCAGGCAGTGCGGCCTCTGGGTTTTCTGCCGGAGACTTAAACGTAAACCTGGAAGACTTCTTAGCGAATCAGGTTGCTCAAGAAGCAGGTGTTACACATCCATTACAACAAGCATTACTTGGGCGATAAAATGGCATTTGATTTCGTAAAAAGAAAAAATAATAGTGGCAGAGTGAATAACCAAGCTAAAAGCGGCAATAGTAATTATTCTCCGTTTGGTAGCAAGCAAGCCTTTGGGAAGTCAACAACTGTAGCCGCACAAGGTGGCGCCGCTCAGACTGGTGCCTCTGCTGCCGCAAAGAAGAAGCAGGCAATGCAGGGTGCAGTGGGCACAGGAGCAACACCGGGATCGGCTCCCCAGAAAAAACAAAATTTATTTTCTCCTACAAGCAAGGCCTCGCCTTCCACCACTGCCTCTTCAGCCTCCTCTACTTTAGGTGGTGGAGTTGGTTCTGGTGGAATGTCGGGTGTAGCTCCTGCTAGCACTACTAATTATAGTGATTACAAAAAACAAATAGACAGTTTGCTTTCTGGTACTGGCGGTGGCATCGGGGCCGGTGGGCTATCAGGGCAAACTAGCGGTGCTACACAAGGTTCTGTTGGTGCCAGGACGTCCGGCGCAGGCACTGGAACTCCGGTCCAGGGTGATGGCGGTGGCGCTGGATTTGACGTTGAAGACACCCCAACGGGAACGCCTGAAGAAGGCGGTGAGCAGGGGGCAGGTGCTCCGTTCACTTTGGAGCAGGGGCCTTACCAGTGGGGTGACGAATACGATCAGTATGGCCAAGACAAAACTTGGGAATATGGTGTTGGAAATCAAATTCAACAATACCAACGAGGCCTAAATGAAGAGCTTGGTGATAGCTGGTATGACTATCAACAGCAGTGGTTTGACCAAGCTGCTCCAGCAATACCTGACTCCCCAGATGTGTATAACTGGCACAGCCGATTTGGAATAGGTCCAGCTAATCCCCATGGCTCTCCAGCGGTGCAGGATTTGTTTGACCGTTGGTTGAGAGCTAATCCTAACGCCACTGAGGAAGAAATAGAGGAAATGAAGGCTATTTTCAGCCAGCAGTTTGCAACTCCTGGTGGTATAGGTGGCTTCAGTAGTGACAAATGGCGAGAGCTTGAGTTTGGAAACTATGGAATGGGAAGCCATTCTGGTAATTGGGGTGATCCTGAAGATTGGCGTGTACGAGGCTATCAAGGCGGTGAGTCAGAATTGCTAAATAAAGTCTTTCACATGAACATTGGGCCCGACAGCGCATTTGCCGACAAAGACCTTGTTGTTTCAAGAATCTACCAGAGGGCGTTCAATAAACCAATTATAGACTGGGACGAAGACTTGAATCCTATTTACGGAAGCAGCCCTTTTGAGACAATGAAGTGGAGGCTAAATGCTCCCGAGACAGAAGAAGTGTATGCTACTTGGAAAAACCTTTGGGGTGTAACCGATGAAGACATTGACCAGCTAAGGAACATTCGGGAAGACCAGATTGGTACGCACTGGAATAAAGCTATGGCGGATGACCATGAAGAATTTCTTCGTGGAAGATTAGATTTAATTAGAAGCAAGCCAATGGATCAGCTGTTAGAAGAACATCCTGGGATGTTTATAGTAAATGCAGAAACTGGAGAGGTGTCAGTTAGTCACTGGACACCACATCACACAGCTCAAATTCTTTTAGACGAACCTATTACCTTCCGGGGAAAAAGACTTATAGGCGAGATTCAAATCGAAGAGAGCATGCCAGAAGAAGGCGAATATGTTGCCCGTATCGTTGGCGGGTTTGGCAGGCCAGACAGGGATGAGCTATACCCCGGCATGCCTAAGATGTCCTATATAAATGCAGATGGAGATAGAATATATATTGTTGAAGGTCCTCATAGCGTTTGGGGTGGTGATACTCAAAACATATTATCACATCACCCGAAGACGGGAGAACCTATTGTCACTGGACCTGACCCCCGAATGGATGAGGCAAACTGGGAAGAATTTAGCTGGACAAGTAAGTTCATAAACCTGCCTCCTAATACTGGCGAAAACATATTGTATGTTGTTCGACCTTGGGAATCTCTTGAAGACGCTATGTGGTATGCAGAGAGCTGGCTGAATGCTTACGAAATGGCCAAGCAAAGCGGCGGAGGTATGGGCGAAGATGTAGGAGGCGGCATGGGCGGCGATATGGGCGGCATGGGTGGAGACATGGGCGGCGGAGATGGGTTCATCCCTGGAATTGATAGCTAACATGACAAAATGTCATATTAAAGGATTTTGAAATGCAAAGTATTACAGGTGGTTTCGGGCACTCCGAAAAGCGCAAGGGGCTTGGGTTCGATGAAGAGAAGTTGCTGGATGAAGGTATACCAGTCAGCTCTAGATTCACGGAAGCCATGAAAGTTCGCAAGCGTGGTGGTGCTAAACAGCGTGAAAAAAACCGTGCAATGGCAAACGCATATCAAGAGCCTGGTGAATGGGTGACATCTCCGGGGTTCTCTTCGGACGCAGCCACTACCCATGAAAAGAATTTTCTTGCTGGGAAGAATCTAGGTAACGTCATGAAGACCAAGCTGGGTACAGAGTTTGACCAGCGACTAAAGGATGAAACCCATCGCCGAAAAGTCAGTGACCTCCAGAACCAAGACTGGCTGGCAAATCTAGGGTACATGCAAAACCGTATGGATACCCGCAGCGCACTAGATAACGCTTTACTGGACGCACAGGCAAGATACCAAGCTGCCGGCCTGGAAGCACAAAGCCAGTACGATCGCATGATGATGCAGAACCAGATGGACATGTACAACTTAATGCAGGGTAACTTGCGAGACATGATGGGTCAGTTTAGCGGTGGATTCGGTGCTGGAATCCCAGGGATCCCCGGAATTCCAGGCGGTGACATGGGTCTAGGCGGGGGATGGTAAGCCATGCCTCCTATTAGCCGAAGGACTTTCCTAAAAAACGCCGGTGCCACCACAGCTCTGTACAATCCAGAGACTATGATTCGTGCTGCCACCAACCCAGCAGGTGCTGTGTCTAACTTGCAGCCTATGGGTGTTATTGAGGGGATTATCGACGACCTTCACCATAACCCCTTTCAGTCAGGGTTGCCGTTGTCTACAGGCAGTTGGCTCGGAGAGCTCGATGCAGGCGGGGGCGATGAGATTGGGTTTTGGGATTCGTGGGAAGCGGCAAAAAACGAACTTACTCCTAGAGAAATATCTGATATTAAAAGCGGCAAAAGAGAGTCCCAGCTTTACAAGGCATTAAATCAAATCGTTTCGGGCATGAGGAACGGTACTCCCGAAGGTGTTCAATTCAGGTACTTTCTATTGCATCAGGCGGAATGGAGAAAATCTCCTGTTGACCATGATTTGCAAAAAAGAATTCAAGATGCAGCAATAGAACACTATAACAAAGTTGGTAGTCAATCGCACTCTGGAATGTACGTTGAAGATCCGGTGGTTTGGCTAGAGCTTGAACACGACGGTCGATGGGAGCTTAATTCGCAATACAAAGTATTACACGAATCCTTCGAAAGAATACCTGGATTAAATAATGCACTAGAACATTTGTCATCCCAGCCCCTAAATGTACTAAAGGGTTTTATTAAAGATGGCGGCATTCGCGAGATGGCAAAAGTATTTAGCCAAATACCTGTCAGTGCAGTTGCTACAGTAGATGGATTTAGCGAATTCAAAAAAACTGACTCTTACAAAAACAACATGCCTGAAAAGAATAAGCCCCAAGACCTGTCCCAAGAGGCTCTCCAAAAGTTTTCTTCTCCAGCTAGACCTCAATCCATCCTTCCAATGGACACGGGGTTTCCAGTGGAAGTAGACTCTGTGCTAGGTGAGCAGACTGGGCCCAGGATTAACCCTATGGGGGATGTCGGCCCATCAGATTTAACGAGTAACCTACCCATGGATCCAGAACAGCTAATCAGAAATCAACAAGCCGCAGAGATGGGTAAGAAGTTATTTGGGTATCAGTACCAGCCCTATTCATCTGCATCTGGCTTGCACCCTATGACTCACGCATTTCCCAAGGGGTTTGAGCCTAATCCACAATATAAAATCCAACCAACCCAACCTAAATCATGGGAGGATCAAATAAGGCACTTAATACCCGAAGGCAGCTATATGGAATACCCTCTATCTGCCTCGCAATCTCCAGAGGAATTGCTTGAGTATGCTCTAAAAGGTCTTCAAGGGTACAGTGCAGAAGATATTCCTTATGAGCTGATACAGAAACTGTCAAATCAAACAACTATATCTCCGAGTGACTACAAAGATCTTATTGAAAGCAGGTGGGTAGTTAATCCAGAGACTGGAGAGCTCACATCTAAACCTATAGATCCAAGTAAAGAACTTGCAATAGAAGCAGTTGGTGCACCGGGAACACCAACTGAATACGGTGAACAATTACCGTTTAGTTCATACGGAATCACAACTGGACAGCCTGTTGGCACTGGTAAAAGTTCTGAGATATTAAGTGCATCCCAGTTAAAGCGTATTGGGGGCATGGATACCCTCGAGAAGCAGCTAGAGGCATTGAGGGATATTGTTTACGACCGAAGCATACAAGCTCACAACGAAATTAAACAAAATGCCCTGAACTATATGGAGAATACAGCAGGAACAGCAGCTGGAACCAAGACAATAGCTGGCAAGATTAGAGATGCACAGGCTAAAGGAAAGTTCTCCGGGGCTACAAGTGAAGATCTTATAGATCAAGTGGCAACAGGGATTGCCGACCAAGCCCTAACCGGACAGGGCGCAGGGCAAGGCACGACTACCTTTGAGGATCCAGACAAAGTTCTTATGAGGGCACTTGTCAATTCCGACATACCTTTTGAGCAAGACCCAGACGCTGCATCAGCCTCAGAGGGATACAAGGTAGACAGCGAAGCCGCCTTTATAGAAAACATGGGTGATGAAAAGCGGTTCGATCCAACCGTAAACACACGCCCTATAGAGCAGCTCAGTCCGGGCGAACGATTGGCAGCTAGCTTGCAGGGTGCTACCGGCATACCCCCGCTAAGCGAGAGCGAGATTATGAAGCTGGCCGGTGAGATTAATCGAGTCAAAGCTGGTACTGTACGGTCATTTGCAGATCAGCCCGAACAGCTCCTTTCGCAGGCTCATGGCCAGCAAATGGTTTACAATCCTTCGACTGGAAAATACGAATCAACTGTAGATTACACGGGAAAGAAGCTGACACAATCTCCTCTTGAGTACCTGAACCCTTATGATAAGGGCGCGAAGGGCACGATTATGGGTAGGTCTGTAAGTCGAATGGATCCTGCGGGATGGAAAGGGACCCCTCAAGAACTGGCGCTTAGAGAAATATTGAATAAGTTCCCAAGTCCAGCTAGACCACAATCAATACTTCCGATGGATATTGGATTTCCTCTAGACGCAGGGGCAGTATTAGGTGAGCAGACCGGGCCAAGAATTAACCCGATGTTCCGCTACACGCCGGAGGATTTTGGTGCCAATGTTCCATCTACGCCAGTAGATCCTAGTTTTGATGCAGCAGATCTGCAGCAAACCTTTGATGTAAATCAAGACAAGTCATTTGATCTCACAGGGACAAGCCCAACAGACTCACCAGTAATGCAGGCACTGCCTGTAGCAGGCCCTCCAGCCCCGATGGAAGCCTTGCCTGTAACAAACAATGCAAAGCTCAAGCAGAAGCTAAAAGACCCTGTAGGCACAATGAAAGGTGCTGGTCAGTGGGCAATAGACAAAGCGAAAAATAATATTATTACCAGGACCGGAGGTAAAGTTAATAACTTCTTCGACCTGCCAGCCGACAATCCACTCAGAATGAAGATTGATGAAATGGCTGGAGATAGCAAGCTCAAGAAGGGGCTTGGAAGATCAGTTAGGTTTGGTGCTAGCCTGCCTGGATCTGCCGGACGAATGGGTATGCCAAAGGCTATTGGCCTAGACAGTCTTGCTGACATAATCGAGCTAAGCAAGGGCGCATACAAGATTAACCAATACGAGAGATTCGGAACGCCTAAAGATCTCGTTATCGGTAGAGATGTTCAGAATTACGATGAGCTTATAGCTCACTTAGTTGGTCGCAACACTGATGCGCATGACGGAAACGGTGTTGCCTACATTACTCCAGACCAAGCTGAAAGATTGATCGGCCTAAAGAATGAGCTGACCTCAGCATACCAGCGAGGTGAAATCAAAGGAGCTGAAGAACATCCTAACTACAAGACAATGCGTAAACTAATTAATGAGTTTACAAAGAACCGAGAGGATGGTCCTCAAGGAGCATTCAATCGAAGCATTAATGTCCTTGAGCCTTCTAGTAGTGATGAGATGGGCTGGATGTCTCAATGGAGAAAAGAAGTTCAGGCAGGCCAAGACAACTTCATTGATGAACCTGAAGCACAGCTGACTCCTTATGGAATGTTCCATGTTCCAATCTGGTCTGATGTTACTGGCCGGGCAGGTTCTGTGGAGGGTGCTGCTGGCTTAGGTGGTGGTGCTTTAGACCACATAACTAATCCATATGCCTTTATTCCGAGAGTGGCAGAAGAGGTGCTGGGAGATAATTCTGCATCCTATGCAAGTTTAGGAGATGGGTTTGTTAGATCACCTAATTATGAAACTATTCGCTTGAGAAGTGACGTTGATACAAAGTCTTTGCTTGGAAAGCCTGACGAAGACAAACAAAAAATTATTTATGACGGAACTCCTTACACAAACACTAGGTATTGGAAATGGAACCCTGACTCAAGAACTTTAGTAAACAGGCACACTGGAACTTCCGTCCGGGAAGAAGACACGGGCATACAAAACTTTGGCGAGAAAATGAGAAACTGGAATGAGTATACTCGTCGAATGAGAGATGCTCAGTCTAGAGGGGAAGGAGAGGGGACGTTCTCAGGCGAAGGCGTTCAGTCCAAAGTAGATGCCATAGAGTCTGACTTCAAAGGAAGGGCGATGTTTGACAAATATGACCACGGTCATACTGCACGCCACGCACATGAAGACTTTGGTATTTCGGATATATGGGAAGAAGGCTCTGTCTTTGAGGATTTGCCTTGGTATTCCAAGATAGGTGTAGCACTAGATAGAGCTGTCGATGCTTCCGAAAAAATGCACTCAGACGCATGGGAAGGAGTGAAGGGCTGGCTTGGAACTGGGCAATCAGACGAAACAGAAGACCCTAGGCGGATGGACAATATCATTCGTATCTACAGGGAGACTGGGGATAACCCGGCTCACATTGTAGGGTACAATAGGGACATGGCAAATCCTGGCTGGTCTGAAAATCCTTATGGCCGGTTTGCAACCGAACAGGAAAGACTTCTTAGGAACCTCATTCCTTACTGGGAACACAAAGAAAGTAAATACTCTGATATATATAAGCTGATTGGAGAGGGAGAATAATGACTGGCTTAAACGACATGGACTTCTTGCTTGGTACTAGAAGTGCTCCAGTAGAAAGCACTACTGTGGTAGAGCAGGGGCCAGCAGGAATATCACAAAAGACTACTACTGTACAAGTCTCCCCTGAAGATAGCATTAGAAGCATGATTGGCATGGGCGGCATTGACCCGCCTGAAAAGCCTGAGCCAAGGTCTCAGCTGCTAGACACCATGTATAATGCTATGGCTATGAACACCATAGCTAAGTCTCTTGGTATGCCTATGTCTGATGTTACTCAATCAGTAAACATCAACAGGATGCTGAACCCTACAGCAGCAGCAGGAAAGCAGTCATGGACTCCATTGCAAGCGTTAAATCATTTAAAAGAAGAACGAGTTAGCGCCGCGCAAATGTTTAATCCATTAAACCCAGTTTGGAGCCAAGGATTTAGGGCTTACAAGGGTGAGGGTATGCTTAACCAAGAAGAGATAGATACTCTTCAGAAATATTATCAGGACAAGGTGGCTCACGCAGCAATGAACAGTGAAACTGCAAACTACTATAAGCAGTTCCTTCCTCCAGAAATGACTAGGCTGAGGGAATTCAATCCGTCTGAGCCACAACTTGCACCATCCCTAAGAGAAAAAATAATTGAGCTGCAGATTCCAGACATTCAACTTCCAAACTTTTATATGAATACAGTATCACCTGGAAGTACGTCAGAGAACTTCATTCAGCAGATCTTGGGTGGTGCCCCAACATCATCTGGTAGTCCGGTTAGGAATAGCTTAACTCCGTTTAATCAGTAGGATCTACAATGCCTATATTCGATCCTATACCGCTGGATAATGATCGCAGGTATGCGGACCTGCCGATTGAGGAGCAGCGTGGAATCTTATCAACTCTCGGTCACGGCGCATTAGATACGATTAGCTGGCTTGACGACAATATATTCCAAAAAGCTGCCCGCCCAGTAAAGCAACTGGGGATGGAGTTCCTAGATCAGGTAGGGTTAGCTCCAGATCATGACTTTCAGTGGAGTGAGATGTTAACTCCGATTCCATATAGCGATACAATGGGCCTTACTGACCCTAAAAATATTGTACATGGAAAAGATATTGCAGATGTACTTGTAGGTGACGACCCCGATTCATACTGGGATGATGCCCTTGGTATCGGTATAGAGGTGGCAGCGGATCCTACAACTTACCTTTCTTTCGGTACATCTGCTCTCGGTGCAGGCGGTAAAGCCCTTAATAAGATGGGGGTTCTTGATGACGTTCTTGCCTCTGCCGCTAAGAAGAGTGGTCGTAGTCTGTCTACAAAGGCCAGCTTGGTTGATAATCTAGGGGGGCTAAAGCCTCGTCAGACAGGTATGCAGTACACAATCGACGATGCGATTGGTGCATACAAGCAGGACATGTCCCAGATTATTAATGACCCAATGCAGTTCGCTCAGTGGGCGGATAACTTTGACAATCAATTCGTCCATACCGTAGCTCAAGGAACAAAGGGCGGCGTTGATGATCTAAGCAAAGTCTTAAATGAAAACGTACACAATTTATTTAGCACCCCATTCACTGGGCCAATAGGCTCAGGCAGACTTTCACAGTCAATCGCTGGTGCTGGTGCTCAAGCTAGGGACCTTGCAGGTCGTGGCTTCAGGGCTACTCGCATACCCGACTTCTTTAGTGCAAGGATTGCACCTAGGATACCAGGCAAAAGCTGGACTGGTAGAGGTATATCCCCCAAGACTAGATGGGGACAGAAGGCATATGAGTCGATGGTTAAATCGGCTGATAAATTGATGGCCGACAACGAAATGGCCCTGTCGGTCATAGGCCAGAAGTTTGCCGAGCTTGACATTCTTCAAGGTGCAGGGCGAACCCAATATGGAATTGAGATCCGCAAGTATCTTGAAGCCCCTGATGCTATCTCAGCCAAACAAACGCTTGCACAGTCTAACCCTCAAATGTTTAACAATCTTGAGGCAAACAAGATCTTTGAGGACTTGGACTACTTAAAGGATCTACAAAGCAAAACATATCAAATAGCAGAAGAGGCTGGGCTACCAACCGAAATGCTAAAAGATATGCACACTGAATACTTTCATAGAACTTTTGATCGAAGGTTTACATCAGACAATAGTTTGTTTGATATGGCGAACCAAGCAGCAAAAAGCACAGACAGAGGTACTCTTAGCTCTAACCTGCTAGCTCGTAAAGAATCATTGCGAGATATACCCGGTGGTACTGCAGCGTTAATGAAGCTAAGTATAGATCCTAGGTTCTCTGGTGCAGCTATTAGGGAAGGTGGTCAGGTAGCAAGCAGTAAGGGTAGGTACTATCTAAACCCAACAACTAAAGAGCGACTTATTGATGAGCTGCTTCTAGACCCTGAATACTCTCAGACTATTGTTAAGCAGTACATGCCTGACGGTACTGGACGCATGGTCGCTGCAACAAAAGAATATCAAAGAGCACAGTTGGGTGAGCTGCTTGAAACCATAGGTACATTGAATACAAAGTATGCAGACGAAAGCATACCGATGTACAAAGTAGATCCTATTCAAGAGACTAGGGACTACATGAACTCAATGGTTAAGGCTATTCAGTCTACCGAGTATATCTATTCAGCGGTGGGTGAGCTTGCTAATACAGCAGCTTACTATGAGAAGCTCAATGTTCCAGTGCAATCTTTAGTAGACCTGTTAAGATCCCCTGCCTCTTCAGACTTAGGGCTAGGCCTCGCAAGAGACAATGAGATCACAGACCAGGCATTGCGACATGTGATTGGTGAACTTAATAAAGCTGGTAAGCCAATCAACATACCAGCGGGTGCCACAAAAGAAAATATTATTTCTATCCTGGAAGGCGGTGGCATACC
>CEUX01032382.1_pt1 | contig 18004 bp, 6 predicted proteins | sample 531361 | NCBI WGS metagenome assembly CEUX01 (sample SAMEA2622736, study PRJEB7988) | marine metagenome | isolation source: saline water (ENVO:00002010), including
TTTAAGACATTGTTAAATATCCTGAAATCTTCCCTATTCATAGCATTCAAATCTTTTTCCATTACACCACGAACGACTTCCCCAAGTCTCATACCTATCTCTGGATAATGATATTTAAGATTAACAGCTAATTCTTCTATTACCTTTGCATCTTTTGGATTTAATTTTCCTTTAGATAATCCTTCAAATCCTCTTAAGTCTGCTGTATATGTACCTTCAACTTTCTTGTCAATATTACTACCAAATATAGTACCATCTACTTCTGTACCATCTTCTAATTTAATCTTAGTATTTTCTTTTAAATTCTCTATATTCTTTTGTATATTTTCAACTTCTCTACTAGACTCTTTAAACGCCTTTCCTGAGATATCCATAAAATCTTTCATAAAATCTCTAACAGAGTTATCAGAAACTGACTCTGAACTATAACCTAACTTTGACAAACTAGTTTTAGCTCCTGCTTGTTTAACTATATGTAGTAAATCGTGGAATATAGGGTCTGTTTCAGACAAACCTTTTAATAGTTTCTCCGCTTTATGAGCTCTTCTCATATGCATCCTATCCCAAGTTCCTAACATAAAATAGTCAAATAACTTTTTACCCCATGGAGTAAGTTTCTTTTTATAAGTAGCTATTTCAGCGTCTACCTTTACTTGGTCCATAGTAGCAGAACGCTCTTCTCCAGAAGGTAATTTAAAAGTAGGGTCTTTTTTTAGTTCTGGAATAATCCTAACTATATCTCTAAACATGTCTTGTATTACTTCAGGCTTAGTTTCCATATTATCATAGAAAGCATCAAGCTCTCTTCTTTGGTCTCTCATTAGATAGCTACTTTTCTTAAGCTCATCAGTCTTGTTAAATACTTCTAAAATCATTTTATCAAACTTCTTTAACTCTCTGCCAGTTAGCTTATCTCTTCTTTGTTTTATAAATGGAACAATTCTTTTCAAGCTAACCATATCATGAAGGTCTACAGTTAAAAACTCATCAGCTTGTCTAACCATTTTCTTAAGTATTTCTAATCTTTTAGTATAACCAAACTCTTCACCATTATTAACTTTCTCTAGCAATACTTTATCTTTTCCATAACTAGTACCTTTTATAGCATTTAAAAACTCTTCTTTACTGCTAGCATGGTAATCTAGTTTATCTGAGTTATACAGCTTTTTGCTTAATACATTTTGTATATTCTTTATATAAGGTACTTTAAATCCTGACTTTCCTAACACGGGAGCTAACCAGCTTTCCTTTTCAGCATATTCATTTACTTTATTATATAGCTCAATTGTTTTAGCTCTATCTAATCTCTTAGCCATAGAATCACCAAAAGGTTCTGCCATTCCTATAGTGTCACCCATTTTAGCTAGTAATACAGGCATTTCTTCTGGAGTAAGCTCGTGTAAGAATCTTAATTTGTCTCTAATTTCACCTTCTTCCCATCTCTTATTATTAGTATAATCTTTTCCAAATAAGGCACTATTCATTTCATTTACTTTACCAACTAAAGAAGGAGTTTTAAATCCTCCTTTTAGTCCCCACATTTTAAAGTTCTTAACAAATGAATCTATGTTATCTTTATAACCTTTTACTTCAACAGACTTCTTACCACTAATATCTTTAACTTTATTTATCTTAAAATAGGCATCATAAAGCTCTTTATACCAAGTCTCATAAGACTTTAGCCCTACTTCATCCATAGGGTCAGAAGCAAAAGCAACCATAGATTGACTTAATTTTCTTTGATATTGTTGCCACTCTTTCTCAGTTCTAGGTATAACCTCTACTTCATATGTCTTCCATTTACCTTTCTCTTTTCTCTGGATTTGAAAGACATCTTTACCGTTCTGGCTTGACATCATCATAGAGTGAGCAGTCTTAAATATCTGAGGCATACTTACAGCTGGTCCTAATGTATTCCTACCGTCTACAGCTTTTTCAGATATATATTGCCTTGTTGATAAAGCATATTGAAGTACTTTAGAATTCTTTAGAGCTTTAGCATAAGACTTATCTGTACCTGTTAAAGTTAGTAAGTCTCTAAATGTAGCACCTTTATGCTTACCATCTGGTCTTACTACCTCTCCAGTCTTAGGGTCTGGGATATATTTAACAAAATTCTTTCTTTGAAGCTTAGGTTTTTTAGTATATTCTTCAGGGGTTATGATTTTATTAGTAGTGACATTTCTATACATAACATATTCTTCTTTATTGGCCTCATAAACATCTTTCCATTCTTTCTTAAAGCCACCACCTTCTTTACCTTTTCTACCACCAAAATACATAAAAGCTTCATCTCCATCAAGGTCTGCACCACCTAACGAACGCATAGTTCTAGAGTGCATTAAAATACCATGACCATCCCTACCTGTGAATCCTCTAAATTTTAGTGCATGAGCGCCAGAAATCGAATCCATCGGCACACGGAGTACCACAGCCCTTAAAACCTCCTCTATTTGCTCTTTAATCGTCTTAGAAGTGCTTTTATTTTCATACTTCTGGTACAATTTCTCCAAATTAGTGTTTTCAAGCCCTTTTATGAAGGTTTTTATAGGCATTTTTTTATACTCATTATCTAAGAAAAAGATGTCATCTCTCTTTTCAAGTTCTCTAAGTCTTGGGTTGGCATTATCAAGGTCCATTCTTAATGCTAAATCATATGGTCTTATCCTAGCATTCCCAGAGTTTCCTATCTTAGGCCTACTAACTGTATGCACTAAGAAGTTCCTCATCATCACTGCCCTATAAGGTCTAATCCATTTATGTAACATGACAGGCAAAGCACCTTGTTTAGAAGTTTGAGCTACTCTTAAGGATTGTGTTATTATTCTATCTGTAGCTTGATTAAACTCAGACATTTCTTCTTGCATATTACTAGCTTGTTCCTTAGTAATCTCTCCTTCATTCCTCATAGCTTCTATAGCTTCTGCATTTATTTTAAACAGTCGTTTATAAGCAGCATCTGCAAATTTAGTCCCATGAGGAGAGTGTATACCTCTTAATAGCTCATTAACACCTATATCTTCTATATTCTTATTAAGATAAGCTAAGTCTGAATCGTTATGTTCTTTTAAATACCTAGAAAGTACCTCATTAGCTTCAGTTTTACCTCTAAACCTCTCCATAATAGTACCTTCGTATATATCATTTATCATATCTGGAGATACTGGAGAGTAAGCGTTTTGAGTTAGGTGAGCTAAAGCTTGCTTAGCTATAACGTGGTCACCTTTAAACATATGGTCATTTTGTTTTACAGAGTAGTTATACTTTATTTCTGAAGGGTCAACGCTATATTTTTCAGCAGCTATTTCTAATTTACCATCAGAAGTAATATTGTAATCACCTATTTGCCTTGTCCCTCTTTGCTTAGAGGATGACTCCATTACTATGTAGTGTAAACCTTCCTTCTCCATTAACTCAGATAATTTAGCACCAGCTTTATGTGACATATACTTACCATACATAGCTCCCATAGGATTTCCATTCTTATCATTCTGAGTGCTTAGCATAAATGATTTGTTTTGACCTGACTTAGGCATTCCTGCATCTGCATTCATATAATCAACAACATCATTCCTTGTTATAATAGCACCATCTACATGCTCTATGTACATACTGTTTCTAACAGCTTCTATATTAAACTCAGAATTACCTAAATGACTCCAAATTTTAGGGGTTTCTTTTAAATCTTTTACAATAACATAGTTTAATCTACCTTCTGGATTTAAATCCTTTACCCAGGCCTTTGCCAACTCTTTACTTCCAGGCCAAGAAGGAGTCATTATAATTTGAAGTCTTTTGTTAAATCCTACAACTCCTTTGATAAATCCATCACCCATCATAGTAGCAACATATTTATCTATAGTATTCCTTTTTGTAGACAATTTATCTGTCATAGTTCCAGAACCTACTTGAACCCTTTTTCCAGACACTTTAATATCAAATCCATTTAAGGATAAATCATATAGTATATTAGACTCAAATGCTCTATCAAAAATCTTCTTAGCTTCAGCAGATTTCAATATACCTTTATTTCTATTTACAAATTCATTCCTTGCATTTATATATTCGTTATTATTTTTAGTACCACTTTTTATCTTAGATAAGAATTTAGAGTTTAAACTTAAACCTGTCTTTCCACTAGCTGGATGGTACTTAGCATAGTACAATCTATCAGCATCACCTCTACCTCCAAACAGATAAAAGTCTTTCTTGTTCATACTCTTATTTATCTCACTTAGAGTTTTATCGTATTCTTTAGGATTGTTTCTTCTAAAGTCAGATAGTGTGCCATCTTTAACCCCAGCATCTTTAGTTCTTGTAGATATATTATCCACAATAACAAGAGAACCCATATCTTTATCAAGCTTTCCTCCAGCTTCTACAAACATTCTTTCTATTATCTTTTCAGGCTCTCTTTGAAACTTTCTATTTCCAGCAGGAGTCCTTCTTCTAGCCTCAGTCATAGGCTCTACAGATATTTTGCCATCAGCTTCGTTAAAAGTAACATTTACATATCTATTAGGAACTGCATTATTCTTTATATTTAACCATTGTCTTAAATTTCCAACAGCTTCTTCTGGAAGAGATAAATTAAACTCTTTTTCTATTTCATTTATCAATCCTTTAGTATTGGGTTCATCACCTCTAGAAGTATATTTAGTTAATATCTTTTCAACTTTAGATGCCATTTCAAATGTATGCATCCTTTTAGTTAAATTCTCTGGAGTATCTACTATTTTAGATATATGTTGATTAACAAATTGTTCTGACTTCTTACCTACATCTACATCAATTTTCATACCTACATCAGTATCATTTAAATCTTCTGGAACTGCCTTACCTTCCTTATCTAAAGTCATATCAGAAGGAATTTCATACATCTTTTCAAGCTCTTTATTTAAAGTATTTAACTCATTAGTAGATAGTTTTAGGTCTTTCTTAAGCTGGATTAAATTAGCTTTATCTTCTCCAGTCTTCTTCTTTTTATTACCTATTTCTTTTATGGCCTCTCTATATGCATCTATTTCTTCTTGAACATTATTACGTCTTGTTTCTTTCTCTATAATCTTAGGACGCATAGTAACACTAGGAGTAGATACTTCTTCTTCTGCAACAGCTCCTTTTACCTTCTTCTCTTTTATAGATTCTCCAAAAGTCTTAGCTATAGTATTTTCTATAGCCTCAATGCCTTGCTTCCACATATTCCTAGTTCCAACAAGAGCTGGTTTCTTAGACAGCTTTGGAGCTTCAGATATAGCTTTAAATTGATTTAACCTGTAATCAAACTTGAACCATTTGTTCTTAGCCTGTTCAAAAGTATATATAGGTTTTTTTAATTGCTTTGCAAATTCAACTGTCCACCCAGAGCCACCTCTGACAGTTTTATTGTCAGTATTTATATGACCTATAGCATAAACTCCATCAGAGAACTTTGCTTTAAACCAGTTACTATATATGTAATTTCTAGCGGTAGGGTCTGAAGGTGCATTTTTACCTAACGATTTAGCAGCTCTAACAACTCTTGGTCCAGCTTCTTGTAATTCACCTTCACTTAGCTCTCTTATAACACCAGGAATACCTTTCTTTTCTATCCTTCTTCCGCCACCTTCATATGTATATTGAACAGTCTCTACACCTCTTTCAGCTAGCCTACTAGACCATATATTATCAGCTCCTTCTGAACCACCAGATACCGCAACCTTAACTTGACCTTTACCAAGTTCTTTTGTAGTAGCTATTTCTTCTCCACCTATAACTTTCTTAAGACCTGCCCATCCTTCTTTAGTTGCTTCCCCATTTACAACCTCACCTAATCCCATTTTCTCAATTAAGTAAAGCCCCATACCTTTGTTCTCTAAAGCGTTGCCCCATCTAGCTTCAGAGTCTTTTATTAACTGTTCTTGAACCTCTGGCTCTAAATCTTCAAACCCTTTCATTTTCTTAGGGTCTCTAGTAACTGCTAACTCTGGATTTTTCTCAGCTTCTTTAACAAGTTCTTGTTGAGCTCTCATAGAACCATGTTTTTTCCAACTCATTTCTTTACCGCCAAAATACCCACCTAATAGGTATTCATATACTTGCTCAGGAGTAGTAGCTCCTCTAGCAGTAGCTGGAAGACCCATAAATAAAGAACCTGATAGTCTTCTTAGCCATACTTGGTCTTTACCAGGCATTATATTACCTATAGCTCTAAAAGCTCCTCCTGCTATAGCGCCTCCAAAGAAAGACTCCATCATAGAATCTACACCACCTTGCCAAGTAGATACTCCACTAGCTACACCTAAATGGAAAGCTCCTTCAGCCATGTGAGCTGGAGCACCTTTAGTCATAAACTTAGCAGCGTCTGATACAGCTCCCGCTCTACCAGCTCTTGCAGCTTTAGTAGCTGGAGCAACTAATGATTTAGCCCCTTTAGTTACTTTATCTGCTATGAGCATTGGAACTGATTTTATTTTAGCTACTTGAGAAGCAAGTCCTAAGCCTCTAAATAGAGGAGCAGCCATACCAGGTACAAAACCTATTAAATGTCCTAGATTCCTAGATATAGCTTCGTATTCATTATCTGGGTGCTTGCCTACATCAAATGTGGTAAATCCACCGATAAATCCCATTCCAAATTGCTTAAGGGCTTCACCAATACTAAATTCACCTTCATAGAATGGTTTATTGTAAAACGCGGCATGATTTTTTATCTGCTGAATAGCAGCAGGTTGAAACATCTGAGGTGATGTTTTATATAATTTTATAGTTTGATTCAGCTGGTCTTCTGTCCAAGATGGTTTCCATTCTTGTTCAGGGACCTCTGAATAACCCATAGACGCTTGAGCCATACTTCCCTTATATTAAAATGACGCTTTTTTTCTGTCTACTATAGCATCTAGTTCTAGATTTTGATTTGGACTAGTACCTATCTGGGCTTGAGTAGCTTCAGCTTCTCCGTATTCTTTTAATATTTCTTGAGATAGTGTGTATAAATCATGTACCAACCAAGCATCCATACCTAAGGAGACAGCTCCTGAGATACCAGCTGTAAAAGGAGTAGCAGATTTCAGTAATCCACTTGCTACAATCTTACTACCTAATTTTAACCCAGCTCTTCTAAGAATACCAGTCCAACCTACCTTAGCGACAGCTCTATTTATAATTTGACCAGAATTTTGAACTAATCCTTTATTAACTACACTTTGCATTGCTTTTTTAGTAACAGTTTTAGATTTAGCTAATTTAGAAATTTCTTTCTTTGTTTTATTTAATTCTTTGAGATATTTATCCTTATATAATTGACCTTTTTTGCCAAAATTAATACCTTTAACTTGTTTAATACCTTTATTTAGCTTTCTATTTACTGAATTTATCCAAGCTTTTTTATCCTTAGCACTTCTCCAGTTCAACTCCTTGCCTTTTATATTAAAAGCATTCTTTCCACCAATCTTTGTTAAGTCATTTCCAACACTTCTTGTACTTTTAAATAAATCATTTCTAATAGTTCCTTTTTGATTTATAGCATTAGCCCAACCAACTTGCTTCATAGGTAGTGGAGCTCCTGGTCTAAAAGCTCCTGTAGCAGACCAGCCTTTATTAGCATAATGAGGGGCCATAGCTCCTCTTCCTGCCATACCTCTTGCATGTTGAATAGTTGACCAGCCAGGTAACATAGCATGTGCAGCTGCAGAACGAACTCCAGCTACGACACCTTTTCCTGCAGCTTTTTGAGCCATATAAGCAGCTCTACCGCCTGTCAATCCTTTAATACCAGCTCTAGCTTGAGCTGTGCCAAATGGAACTAAAGGGTTAACTCTGTCATCCACAAGTCCTTCCATAACTGAAGTACCTAAAACACTTTTAGGGTCAGCTGCTATATCTTGAAGAGAAGTCATTAATGTAGAAGCCATAGGATGGTCTATATTTGTCCTAAGAGATTTCATAATATCACCTCTTAATTTAGGATTAGTTCTTAATGTTGCTTTATAAGCTTTCTGAAAGTCTTTATTATTTGCATACAATGTAACTAACTGACCTAATCCGTCTAGCATTTTAGAGTTCTTGTTAGCCTTTAATGCATTCATAGTTTCTTGAAATCTTTTATAATCAGGTCTAACACCCCTTGATTTAGCTGCTCTAGCATAGGTGTCCCATTCTACTGTATTATTCTGAGAAGTTACAGGTTTATAACTTAATGTAGTATCGCCAGGTTTCCACCAGAAGCCTGGTTCAGCATAACCTTTGTTAGCCATTGAAGCAAAAAAATCATCATGCCAAGCTTCTCCTTTAAGCTTGTGAGCTTGAGCCATTAATTCAAATGCATTATTTCCATTTATTGCCATAATTCTATTCCTTATTTATTACCAAGTTTGATATGGGAAAAGACCAAGTGTTTTTCCCTCTCCTAACCAGTCTCCAAATCCTCCACTCATACCAGTACCACCAGACATTGCAACGTTAAGTAAATTATCTTTTTCTGCAGCTATTATTTGTTCTTCTGGACTTCCTTGTTGATTAAGTTCTCTTTCTATTGCTGCTATAGCATCACCGCCACTATAGCCTATAGTAGTAGACGACTCAGGTTCTGCTTTAGCGGTTTCTTTTTCTTTTGCTTTAGTTATATGACCTTCTAGCATTTGAATAGGAACAACACCACCTTGTTGCAATATATGATATGCGTGAGTTCTATGGAAATTTTCATACTCATTACCTGATGGGTCTATAAATGTATTTCCTTTCCTAGTCCAACCAGATGGGACAAAATCAGTTAAATATCCTGTTTTTTCTTTATCTGGATGAGAGCCTTTTTCATATTTCCCACTTTCCTTTCCAAAAAGCTCCTTTATCCTACCTATTATACCTGTTAAGCCTGTATATCCGTGGTCATACTGAAATCCTTTGTCAAAAGATTCGTCATCCCTAACATAAACTTTTTGTTTCTTGTATTCACCAGTAAATTCTCCAGCATCATTTAATACAGGAACTTGCTTTTCAACTACTTTGTATCCCATAGGAAGCATAGTACGATATCTATCGTCAATAGCGCTAGGGCTTGATGTATCATATCTAGGGACAATACTGTGAGTTCCTGGAGTGGCATCGAAATAAGGCATATCACTACCTTCTTGAAAAGCAAAAGGAATTAATTTTCCTTCGCTATCTGGAACCATTAAACCATAATCATCATCCCATTCTAAAGTACCTTCTTTTGCAGCTCTACTTAAAGAATGTCCTTCTATATAATCATCTAAAGTTTTAAATTTTAGATTATCATTATTCTTATTTATCTCTTTATAGTGTTCCCAGCCTTTCTCCATATTTTGAAGAATAGACTTTTCAAGCTTTTGTATACTATCAGCACCATATTTATAAGTGCTTAATCCTCCAGATAAAACATTACCTAAATCATGTTGTCCCCAAAGCTCTGCATTTCCTGCAAATTGATTTTGGATAACTTCATCTCTTGTTATGGGGTTTCCCCATTCATCATAATCTACAACATGGTCTCTACTTCTATCTAATAGAGCTCCCCAAGGGCCTTGCCCCCAAACTTGTTGATTGTAAACGCTATCTTTCCCATAAATATCTTTCATTATTAACCGAACTTATTCACAACATCACCCCACAAAGTACTGCCTGCTTCATTATAAGGAGTTATCATTTGATTTAATCCTGATTGCCATGTTTTATGTTTATCCATTTCTTGTTGATACTGAGCACTTGTTATACCTGTTAATGCTTGGCTATATTGATTTTGTCCTTGTAACCAATTACTATACATATCATCGCTCTTTCCTTGAAGATTCAACCAAGCATCTTGCAATGTTTGACCAGTCCCTTGAACTGCCTTAGTCGTTCTATCTAAATTTTGTTGATTCATGATACCACTACTAGCTCCAAACATCATCCTATTATTCAACATATTAGAGAAATCTGAAGAATTGTATACTTGATTTAGCAAACTATCTCTATTTTGCGCCCAAAAATTACTATTAGGGTCTCGATATTCATTTATTCTATCCATTTGACCATCTAAACCGTCTTTAAAAGGTTGCAAATCCGCTTCCATTTCAGACCTAGATGGACCTGAAGGCCCAAATAAGCTCATGCCCATACTGATTAATCCTGGGATTGCCATTACACTCATCTTATATCTTCTCCTTATAATACATCATATTAATATACATTTCTTTTTATTAAAAACAAATACTTTATTTCCATATCATTAATTTTATCCAACCATCAGCAAACTTTTGTATAGTGCCTCCTAAAGTCGTATTGTCGTATTCATACAAATAAGTATTTCCTGTAGATATTTCCATAACGCTATCAGATTTAGCATATGCATATATACCAGCATCAGTAGTTCCGTGCTCACTAGTTGCAATGCCTGGATAAAACACTCTATCAGAGTCATCTTTTAAAATTATATGAAAATGTCTAAAAATCTTTGTTCCTAAATTATGAGTAAAATCATAGTTTTGACCATTAGTGATATCAGTCCAATCACTTTCATAATCAGGAGAAGGCATTAATCCACCTACACTTTTAAGTAATGTAGGCTTTTCTTGTTCTTGTGCTATGTCAACATCACCTTTTAAACTAACATATTTAGCCGTTTTATCTTCAAGCCATCCTTCATCACCTCTTATTTGAAGCGTATAATTGCCTGTTCTAGACGTTTTTACAACTCTTATATCCCCCTCACTGCCCTCTGCAGTATCTTCAGCCTCCTTGCCTTTAAAATTATGAACACTTTCTTTTAAATCATTCAAATCTTTGTAGATTTTAGTTAAAGCTTTTGATAAATCAGGCTCATTTACATGAGGCGGAGTAAGCTTTACATCTTTTTCTTGTAATTTCATTATTTTAAGCCTTTAGCTCTATATATAATAGCAACACTATCAACCATTCCTTTTTGACCGTCAAGCTCAAACCTCATTTTATACCCTTTAGTACCACTTGGGAATTTATAAGAAGGGCCTAATACATAAAATGCCTTAGCTCCACTATGAGCTGCAATAGAAGTATTTAATTGTCCTCTTTGTAATGTTAGAGTTAAGAGACCTGTAGAGTAATCCATACTCTCTGCTGATACATACATTATTTCATCTTCTAATTTAACATACATACCTTGCCTAATAGCAGCAGTATAAGTACCTTCATCGTCTGTGCATTTATATGTCCATGTAGCAGGATTTGTCGTATCAAGACTAGTTGGGGTTGCGTTAGTTTCGTTTAAATTATGAGATGTAATAGAGGTATTATAGTTTTTATTCTCTATAGTAAGTGTTTTCTCTTCTCCATCTACATAAGCTTTTATATTTGTATTTGCTAAGCCACTAGGTCTTCCAGCTAGCTTTAACTTATTAAATACCTTTAATTGTGTATCACTTCCAAAAGACATATTCTTGCTGTACCATTCCCAATCTCTAGCCTCTTCTCTCAATCTTTTGTGCTCAAATATGTTAAATCCATCTGCAAGATATATTCTGTTTTTTGCTCCTTGAGCAAAAGCCAATACACTTGGAACTTCTATATAGTCCCATCTTTGTTTAGCTATACTGAAAGAAAAAGCTCTTGCCCCTCTTTTTGCTTCATCAGTAGTGCAAGTAGCTGCCTTACAAAAACCTTTAGTTGTCACTATAAATGAATTATGTCTTCCATCATATAGCACTTTTATATCATAGCCTTGAGATTCTGCTATATCAACAGCATCTATATATCCAACTCTCCATCTCCTTTTTAAACTATTCCTAAGTATAGGCTCTCCTATAGGGGTAGCATTTACACCATTATGTACATAGATATTATTAGCATCAGCAAAACACATACCAAAATCAGTAGCTACTACAGCATCTTTCCCTAATATTCCTATACCTTCTAAAACATCTTCAACATAAAAGCCTTCTTGATTAATTATATAAGTGTCATTCTTATCCCAAGCATATAGTTTGCCTTTAAAGCCTTGTATTGCTAATGGCTTAGTTGGTAATATTAAAAAGTCATTTACCCAATCTACAATATCAGGTCTTCCAGGTTTAGACCTATATAAGTAATTCTCTATATTATCACTTATTTTTCTATGAGATACTTGTCCATATACAGTATAATTTGCTAATTTAGTAGATAGCCCCCAATTGACCATTGTGTGTCTTCTATTAGAAGATATTCCATTCATAGTTTCGTATGTTGCCCCTGATGGAATATGGGAAAATGAGTATTCCCACTTATTATCAGTGCTGTTATAATTCCATTTTGTCTCAGCAGTAGTATCTAAATTTATACTTTGAGCAAATGTCCATGGCTTAGTCACTAAATCATCTGAGAAATAAAGGTTTATATGCGATACTCTAGGACTCAACATCATTGCTTTAGTATTAGTTACTTTTAAAGTTGCAGATATACTTGATTTATCTTCAGTTAATTGAGGACTTTTTATTGTAAAAGTAGATAAAGGACTTTCTTGAATCCCATCATAAAGTAATGAAATTTTATAATTAATAACATCTCCAGAAGAAAATCCTGCACCAGCAGATGACCCTGTCATATCAAATTTAAGTATATTATCTATAGTGTCTACAGAAGTTCCAAGGTTATTATTTGCAGATGTGACAACTGCTCCTAAAGTATCAAATGCTGTATGAGATTGGGTTAACTGAAATACATTAGTAGCATCTTTCACATGAGTTAAAATACTAGTAGTTTTGTCTTCAGAAATTCCAACTACAGCTGGATTATATGTACCAGTTCCAAATATCCCATCATCAGCAGTAGAGGACTCTTCATATCCTTGAAGGTGTAGCGTTGTATTGCTAAGTAATAATCTTGGATTCTCATAAGTTCTCGCTGCTAAGCATTTAATACCATCAATCTCTGCTTTATAAGAATTTTTCCAGACAGCAGGGCTTGAGATTGAACCAAGTCCAAATCCCATGCTAGCTTTTGCTGCAGCGGTATTTACTAAATTAGTTCCTTTTAAACTATTTTCAAATGCTCCAACAGTATTATTATAATCAGCTTCTCCTTGATTAGATGTCGATGTATTACCTGGAATATGCGTCGTACCATCTTCAGTACTATAAGTGTGATGTTTATTTATATTATAGGTTCCTATAAAGGTTTTATCTGCTTCATCATCATGAGCTGGAAAAGCTTGCCCATAAATAACTAATATTCTTTTAAATTGAGACTCTTTATTTGTAGCTCCATTTCCATCCCATATAAGCAAAGGCTCCATTCCATAGATTATTCCTAATGAATGAGTATCTGTACCATTGCCAATAGTATTCATTGATATAAGAGGGTCTATTTGATACATTGTATTATCTTGCTCCATTCTATCCAAAGTACCGCTATTAACAGTAGTTAATACACTACTAGTAGAAGTATAGTCTCCATTAGTTGCATCTCCTTCACCATTATATACTATACAAGTAACTGAGTTTCCGCAATTATAACGGTGGTCAGTATTCCCTGTTACTCCACGACTTGTTGCATAAGGATAAGGGTGAACATTATCGTTATGCCCAGCACTATAATCTACATTTTTCTCCATTCTAAATAGTCTATTAATGTAAATATAGTCACCATCTTCTCTTGTATGATTATTTGTAAGATGTGAATTTTGGACATCTTGGCTTAATTGGTTTGCTGTAACAGCATGATTAGCTGCTCCAGAACCTCCAAAACTCATAACACCTAATTCCCTTTCACCACCAGAACCATACATGTCTTCTGGATGTTCATAAGTTTTGCAACTAATTTCTTTAATTGTAAAAAGTTCAAGAGAATCAGTATATGTCTTAGTAATTCCTACATCAGAATTTGTAGTGCACCACCACTCATGGTCAAGGGAAAGCCAAAAAAGATTATTATAATAACCTTCAGCAGGTTTCAATCTTCCACCAGACTCGATAAAAGTGCCCGTTACATGCCCTGCAAACATAACTCTATGTCCTTGATTGTGAGCTACTACAGGATTATCTCCAGGCTGACCTTGCCTTACAACTTCAAACCTAGGTTCGTATCTAGTTAGTGTACCTCTATTGACTTTAATTTGTCTAGTGGCTTGACTATACCATCCTATATTTTTTCCTAAATCAACATAATTTTCTGGACTAGTGTCATTAAGCATTGAATTAGATAATACCCAAGAAGTCTCGTCATCTGCTCCACTAGTGTTTTTATTATGTCTCCAAGTTAACCATCTACCTCTACTTTTAGAGGTTTTTCCATTTGAATAAAAACCATAGTAACTTGGGAATCCATTACCAGCAATGGTCGAAGAATCCAATGAAGATACCCCAAACCTTTCTCTATTATAATAAAAATCATTTGTAGATTCATATTTCTGGTCATTTCTTGAATGTTTATTACATTCTGTGTAAGGAGGAGTTCTGTCTTTAACATAGACATCACCAGTCCTATTAGGGTCAAGCCATACCTTTTCATCTGCATAAGTACTGCCAGAAGCCTCAAAGTTATATAAGAACATATCCCACCTATTATAGCTTGCAACATCTGAGTTTTTCCCATACATAATCCATGTTAAATAACTTCCATTAGGTTCGTAAGAACCAACTATGTCTCCATCAGAAGTATTATCTCTGTATAGAAATCCAGACCCATCCGCATCCGCATCTCTCCTATTCCACGTATCTAGTATATCTGTAATTACAGAATCTTTAGGTTCTCTTTCCCATTCGTCTTGCCAATCTTCATCATCCCAATAAGGAGGGTCTACAATCTTTTTCCCTTCAGTAGTAAGAGTATTTGGAAATTTTCCAAAATTTAACCTAAACGAAGGAAACTCCTGGCTTTTCTTAGGAAATTGAGGTCCATGGTCTGTGGACGTATCGTTTAAAGCATTATGCAAATCGAACCTACGAAGAATTTTGTTACTTGAGTTTAACGCATATGTTATAGTTCCATACTTTTTATTTATCTTTCTTTTTATAGGAGTACTTTCTGTTGTTTCTGAATGAGTCATATAACTATGACACCAGTTCATAGCAGATATCTCTCCATCCATTTCAGCGTCTAACATGTCATTTAAGGGTATGTTAAATGTTTTTATAGAGCCATTTGCACTACTAGCAGTGCCTCCAGGGTTTGGCCATAAACTTACATAAGATAAAATCTTTTGACCGTAACTCATGCCTATACCAAAAGCAGGTCCAGCTCCAATTCCGTCAGCAGCACCAACGCTTAAGCCTTGATTAACATTTCCCATATATAAAAAATCTACATCACTACATGTATTATTTGTATTGTATGTTAATTTAGTAACCATATAAACATCGCCAACAGCTATTGTTGCGGCTTGATACCAGTATCTTCTTTTAGCATCTCTTAAAATTCCATCGAAATCAGTTGCATCACTTAAAACAAATGTCAATCCAGTAAATGGCTTAACTAAAGAAGTTGCAGCTGAAGTTCCACCTGCGGCTACATTATTTAAAGCAGCTGTAACTTGATTAGCGGCTGCCGAACTTGCACCAACATCAAAGCATGCTTTTAGTTTTGTATCATCATTAACACTACTAAAATTAACAGCTCCTAAATTATTCTCCTCTAAAGCACATTGATAAGCAGGTATATCTGCCCCATCATCTGTACCATTAGTAGTACCAGTACCTTGAGATACATTTTTCATATCTATAAGCTGGCTTTGATACCATCTTTTGCCCATTTCATCTGCTGGAGGTAAATATGGTACTATGAATTTATCAAAATTGTATCCTGTAAGTTCTTCAGCAGGCTTTACTAGCTCTTGAGGTTCTACAAAAAATCCATTATGGTCGTTTTCTAATTGTTTTCGCTCTATACTTCCACACCAATAAGGAATAGAAGCCTTGCCTGGCCCTAATCCTAGCCTTACTTCTTTATTATGCCTTATAAACGAAGACGTGTTATCATGAGATAATCCGCTTTTAACTAAACCAACTCCATTATTAAAATCTATATCATTATCTATATCATCTAATTTATAAATAGAATTACTATCTTTGTCAAATGTTATTAAATCTGTCTTATGACCATCGTAAATAAGAGATAAATCAGAAGCCTTAATATCAAGACCAGTGCCTTCTACACCAGTCGATATACTAAAAGGGGGAGCGTGTTCAGCGATTTCAAGAGTACCTGCTCTTGTTATAGATACTCCAGAAAAATCTACTGTAAGATTACCACTACTAGGTTTCCTAGATATTGCAAAATTTGTTCCAGTAGCTTTAAAGAATCCAACTTTATCACCTGTTGAGTTAAATTCAACAGGATTACCATCTTCTCCTGTTACAGGGGTATCATTTACTGTCATCTCTGCATTATCAGTAGTTACAAACCATAATCTTCCGCTACCATCTCCACCATCAGTAAAGTCATCAATTTTTATGGTATATTTATACATAACGTCTTTTTCCAAGACTCCTGTTTGAGCGATAGCACATAATGGATTAGTAGTATTATCAAACATTCTGCATTGGTTAGGGTTATCTGCTGTCTGTATGTCAAAATAACTATTAGCTCCATTATGGTCATTCCAGCTATCCCACCCCTCTAAACCATCTTCACTGTCTGTTTCTGATTCTTCTGAGAAGTCTCCATTACGTATTAAATTACTTGCCGCTATTGCACTATAAGTTGTGCCATCATTAGAATAGTCGCCTTTTATGTCATAAATATCCCCAACACCTCCTGTTAAGAGATAATAGCCATTTGGAATAGTTGAATGATTTCTTATTCTAGCGACTGACCCTACCATAATTTGACCAGAATTTGAATTCGTACCTTCTAATTCAAAAGCTGTAAAACCATCACTTGTACCACTAGACCATGTAGATTGCCTTTTATCGTTTTTAACTTCCTTTATTTGGTCTATATCTTGACCAAAACCATCTCCACCTGCATTATCTCCAGCCGTAGGATTTCTAAAAGTGTTTCCATATTGATTATAGGTAACATTATTTACTTCGATTCCAGTTTGGGGTGTAAGGATAACTCTTCTATTGCTACCACTAACATCAGCAGTTGCCAATATAACGCTACTCATTGTTCTTACATCAGTCGCATCATTAGGATTTATTTTATACTGAAGCGCATTCCAACTTGATACAAATTTATTTATAACATTTGTTGTGAAATCAGCTCCATAATTAGAGCCAGTATCTTCTATGTACATATCTAATACCATTGCTGTAACCCCATCCCCTCCTATATCAGGAGCTATATCTAATAAGGATACGAGTCCATCTTGTGTTTCTAGAGTATGCGCTTTAAAATCTGTACCCGAAGATACTCCAGATGATGTGTCAGTATCTAGCTGAACTAAAAAATTTCTAAGACCTTCCTGCATTTGAAATATAAAATAAGAGGTATTAGGATAACCCATAGCTCCAGTATTATAAGCTGTTTTTCTAGCAGCATCGTCAGCTAAATCATCATATCCTGGAAGTATATCTAAATATATTTGATTTGTAGTTGCTGCGACAAATCCAGAAGAATCTAAAACCTTATCTTTAGGAATACCTCCTAAGGTCCCTCCTTCTGTTTCTGGGTTTACATTCTCAGAATAAGCAGCTGCTTCTTCAGGTATATCAAGAGTAGATGCATTGCTAAATAGGCCTTCTTTAAAAGTTTTTAACTCTTTTATAGTTTTAGGCATCGTCTTGATTCCTCTTTATATCATATACCATACTACGGAGAGTTCTAACTTCATTCTCAAGTCGTCTAAGTCTTTGAGCGTCAGGATTTAACCCTATTTTCTGCTTTATCATCCTCTCTATCTGATTCATTAATGCTTTTTTAACAATCATTGTTCCTTCCATTTAGATAAATCAAGCATAGGCAATGGCTTTTCAATTATCTGGTCTTTCAGTTTATCATTCTGTATCTGTATCTTAGTACCACCTTTAACATATGGCTTGCCTTCAGCCATACCTATATCATAAGCAAAGAACGTCGTCTTCCACATTCCCACTCGTACTACTCTGGCAGGACGACCATTCAATATCACAACATC
>CEUX01019262.1_pt1 | contig 17971 bp, 22 predicted proteins | sample 531361 | NCBI WGS metagenome assembly CEUX01 (sample SAMEA2622736, study PRJEB7988) | marine metagenome | isolation source: saline water (ENVO:00002010), including
ACAATCCAGACGTTAAGAGGAAGAAGTATGGAAGATCTTGAAAGATCTATACTTGCAAATGATGAACTGTCAAAGTACACCATTCACCACGTCGGAGGGGAAAAAGGCGCTGTCTTGATAGACAGTGAAATATCTGAAATGATCACAAGAGATGTCTTGCCTCGTATCAAAGACGGCTACATGGCTGAAGGCATGGGCAGAATAATGCATCAATTCAATACAGCATGGGCAGGTTACGCAACCGTGCCGTTAATAGCAGGCATTGGATTCCATGCTAGGAACCATGGGGGCAACTGGTTCAATATGGTGCTCGCAGGATTTAGAAACCCCAAGTACATTCATCAAGCAATGAAGTACCAACGGCTTAATTCTGTGGTACATGAACACCAAATAGAGAAATTTATTACTCAATATAATGACGCAGTTGATGATTTAGTTAGGGTAGGTGGTAGAAACGTTGGAAAAGAAAAAATAAAACTCACTAAACATGAAGCAAAGATACTTAAACAACTTAACCATAATGCTGTATTAAATGGATCGTTCTTTAAGGACCTTCAATATGATAGGAACATCTTTTTAAGTGCAGCAGGAACAGCTAGTACAAAACGAGCAAGAAATCTATTGGTAAACAATCCAGTTATTAGAACTGGTCAAAAAGTTGGACAAGCAATAGAAGACAATGCACGTATAGCATTGTACCTTGATGGTGTAGAAGCGAAAGCTTTAACCCCATTCTTGGCAGCTTCAAGAGTCCGTGAATTTCTTTTTGACTACGGAGATTTAACAGCACAAGAATTAATGGTTAAAAATAACTTAAGTAGGTTCTATACATTCATGCGTAAAAACACAGAACTACAAGCACGAATGCTAATGGAAAGTCCAGGCAATACAATCAACTTACAACGCACTACTGAATCAATCGTTAAAGCCCTACTAGGACCTTCCGACGAGTGGAGAGAACGATTTCAACCTGATTGGACAAAACAAGTAGGTCGTGTAATAGGTGCAGGAGGAGTTGTTACCGGACGTTTTGAAACACCTGCAGTTGCTGCTCTTGAAACCGTTGAACGCCTTGCTACTATACCTGCATTGTTACCGATAATAAAAGATGGGATGCCAGAATACCTCACCGGATATGACCCTGCAACAGGGAAGCATGACTGGCGTGGACGAGTTAACGAGATGACACAGATGCTTTCCGGCGGTACTGTATCAGCGATTAATTATTTACAAGAATACCAGACAGGAAGAAGTCTATTCACTGGAGCAATACTAGAACCTGGCTGGCAGAACGAATTAATGCGGTTCGTTAACACAGGTATCCCTATAGTTGGTAAGACAGTAAGCACGTTTGAAAAGCTAGGACTAATAGATTGGGCTAACAAACATACACCATTTGAAATAGATGTTAGTGTCGTGGCAGACCATCAAAAACTCCAGTCAGAATTAGAATCTGAATTAACAGCAAAAGAGCGAGCTTACTTTAGAGCGCTTGGAGTATTTTTCGGTATAGAAACTTACTTCTTAGATGCCGATCAACAAATGAGAATGATCGGTAACTTCAGAACCGAATGGAACAAAATAATAAACGAAGCTGAAGAACATGGCATTGATATACCTACAATGGAAGAACTTAGAGAACACGGAGCATACTCTGAAGCTGATTCTTTCTTAACAGCCATGTTCTACTCCGCAGATCCTATCCGTGCACTAGAACGTGGCCTTACCGCAGAAAGCAGAAGGGTAGTTACTGAAGGGTTCGGTATAGATCTACTAGAAACATACAAAAATGCACAAACAGATGAAGAAAAATGGGAAGAAGTGCAAACTGCTTTAGAGATGACTGAAATGATTATTAATAAAGACACCCCAGAAGGAGCGCCACGTAAAAAATTAAGTGATCAAGATATACTCAATATCGCTTTAGCTCATCCAGCTTTTGGATTTGGTGTTGACGAATTAGAAGCATTTGAAATAGAGGGCTTTAGAAAAAATGTTTGGGACAAAGACGAAACGTCCGAAGAAAACTTAAGAGCATCTGAACAGCATCTTAGCTACATGTTTGATCAACTAGGGATTAACTGGAGCTATGCTATGGAGCTACGTCCACGAATTACACAGGCTGAAAGATTCTGGAGAGATGGTGTAGAAAAAGGCTACTCGACCAACGAAATCTTCCTTGAATGGGTAGATGATATGTCAAGACAAACTAAAGCAGAGCTCTTTGGCACAGAAACACTTGACTACTGGAACTTAGATAAGTTTACAAGCAAAGAAGACCTTGACAAGTTAAACGATAGATTGCGAGAAGATATTGCTACCGTAACAATCGCTTCGTTCATAATGGGAATCAACCCTACACAAGAAGACATCATGTACTTCATGGTTTACGGTAAAGATAGGTTAACAAACTCACAACGTAAAGCATTAGGGCTTCCGCTTCCTAAACGCATACCAGATAGAGAAGATCCAAGAACTGCTAACGCAATTAACTTAGATACGCTATTAAAGACAGAAGCTATTCAATCCTCAATGCCTTCTGCGCCACCAGCTTCGCTCATAGCAGGCTGAACCTCTATAATTTCAGCTTCCATTAATTGATTCTGATCCCTGCGTTCTTTAAGGGTGCCTATAAGTTCACGGATAGTATCTGTAGCTTCAAGGACATGAGTGTGTGTAGTCTCAACCTCAAGCTTTGCAGTTCTAGCTTCACGAGCTTCACGTCTACGCTTAAGAGAACGATACTCTTTAATCATAGAAGAATCACCAGCTACCGCCATCTCACGCATACGTCTTTCGACTTGATCAAAGGCAGCTTCTTCAGCATCTAATATCTGATCAGCAAATTCAGGGTCACGTTTTTCATGACGGCGTAAAGTTTCTACCGTAATACCTGCTTCACCACAAGCCTCAGCTCTAGTTTTACCAATAGCAATTGCCATTAATAAAGTACTACGTGTTTTGGGATCATCTAAACGAGGTTTCATTCTATTACCTTGCCATAGTCAACTACATATACTCTTCGTTGTTTACCATTATAGAATACACGTTCTTTGCTAGCGCCAAGATGATCCTCTAACCATCTACCAAAAGCTGTATGCTTTTCAAAAGGCAACGGAAGCTTAGGACCCCAAGGGGCATTTTGTATACGCATTAATTCAATAGTTGATATGCCTATTTTATCTTCATCTTCTAATGCAAAGACAGCTCGTTCTTCTGATTCATATGCCCAGCGTATTAATTCTAAAATAGGATTCTCTTCAGTAGCTACTTTCGCATCACGCAATGCAAGGTCCAACGAAAGCTCAGGCAATTCCCAATTAGTATCTAGATCGTCAACAAAATGAGTCAACAGTTCGTAACCATAATGTAATATTTGAAAGTTATGTCGTTGCCTAGGGGACAGATCCTCAGGTAAATCAACCGCAGGAAGCAACGCTTCTGTAGTTAAATATTTTTTATGCAACCAAGAAAGATAATTAAATGCTATCGGGCTTTCCCAATCAAAGTAATCTTTTACTTCTTTGTTCTTCCCTTTCATAGGAAGATTAAGAATAATTGATCTATCTACATGTGATTTCTCAGATAAAGTATCTTCTCCTGTGATAATGATTGGAGTATCAGTAAGGATTTGTGTAACTTCAGCTCGATTAGAACTCATAGAACCCTTTGTAGATACTTGACCTGTGTAAGCATCACGTAATAATTGATCTAAAGTTTTTCTTGTATCATCTCTAGCGCCTGGCCTATACTCATCAAACCATACAGGGAATCCATTAGATGCCATAAAGTGAGCAGAGATAGCATATGGTGTGGTAGTTGTCAGGTTAGAAGTAATGTTAGAGCCACTAAAAATATACATCATGATATAAGTTAAAGTAGTTTTACCTGAACCACTTGTCCCAGAGATATGCAAAATAGGAAACTCTTTGAACAGTGTCCGTAATGGTGCGACAGCAAGCCAACAAAGTATAGGCATAGTGACATCAGAAATATGCAGCTCAGTTAATTTCTGAAGTGACTGTGCAGCCTTGGAAGATGTCGTATCCGAAGGGGCCCTAACCTGTGAAGTATCTAATTTAAGCCCAGTCTCTCTCCCGATGTATTGCCAATCTTGATCGCCAATAGAACCATTCGACCAAACAAAATCTCCACGATGCAAACCTACCCTAGTAGTCATCCTACCCACAGGTTTCATTGTAGCCTGATCAAGAAGATAAGAACCTAATCTCTGAGCATCAGTAGTATTCCCAAAGAACTGGCGAGTATGTCGCTGCGACCAATCAATAAGTTTCTGAACTGATCTAAAAGTACCAGAAGTGATAGTAGTTTTTCTACCAGTAGGCAAAATAGTACCCTCTAAAGCCCAAGATTCAGAATCTTCCCCAATAAGAAACCTATTAATATCAAAAGCCCAATTAGTAAGTTCAGTACCATGAGAACCATCAGCAGTTAAACGACGATAAATAGTACCAACTTGAGCAACCTTCTGAGGTTCACCAAAAGGCATCTGCCACTCATCAAAAAGATCTTTAATATCATCCTTCTGCATATCAGCAACATCTTTACCCTCAGGCAAAGGAGTTAACGTAACAGTAGCATTATGATCATACAACCACTCAGCTACCTGAGCCCTACCAGAAGTACCAGCAGCATCACCATCAAAAACAATAGCAATATACCTGCCACTCCAAACACTATTCTCATAAATGCCTAACAATTCTTGAACATTTTGATTAGCGCCAGGAAATCCTACAACTACATACTCATCTCCATAAAGATAATCCATAACCCAAGTATCTGATTCACCTTCGCAAATAATAACAGGATCACGAGACCCCTTAAGCCTAGCTAAAGCATAGTTAGAACCATACAAAGCCATCTTGGAACCCACGCCAGCCCTCTTACCGCCACTCTTAGATAAGGTTTTATAACCAATGATCTTATGGTCAACGTCATAGTAAGGGACCCAAACCATTTCGTTAGCCATAATATGTATACGAAAGGCCGACCGAAGGTACCCTACAGGCGGAAGGCAAGGATGCGTCCGAGAGTAATAGTAATGCCAGCGCTGTGCTGCTACTTCATCGTGATTCGGGTTAGGCCACTTAAATTCACGTTGATTCATAGCAGCAGAAGTATCATACTCTATCCCAGACGCAAGCTGATTAGCGTATAAAACTTTAGCCAAGTCTATAGCCTGATCTGTCGTCCATTTTGGATTGAATCTGAGTATTAAATCTATTGAAGATCCTTGAAAACCTTCAGCGAAATCTCCAACCCTCCACTCATGCGATAACCTACTCCTAAATATATCCAGTGAAGGGTTGGAGTCATTTCTAAAGGGTGAACTATAGCTCAACCTTAAACGTCCTACAATTTCTGGTTCATGACCAAAGTGACTAAGCACGACTGCCGGATGTAACTCCTTCCGCAACGTCTTAGCATTGGCCTGTTTAGCTACGGAAGTTGCTACATCCGGTGTCATGCTTTCCCCCTAAATTAAAATTCTTCTACTCCATTGCCGTCAGCAGGAATATAAGTACAACGTAGCCAAGGACGATCACCATCACGGTTCTCTTCAAACGTTGTTTGTACTTTAAACTTTGAACCCATCAAGATAGATTCAATAGCTGTTTCATCTGGATCTTTAGCCCAGAAAGTTTCATTAAGATCTGCATTAGCAGCTTCTAATTTAGCGAACGCCATAGAGTTAGCTCTACTATTGGCTGAGAAATAAGTCCCATCCCAAAAACGTTCACCAACATCAGGGCCTGAACCTATTATTTCAAGCCATAAATTAACGGAAGGATAACCGTTCCGTGTTTCTCCGTTGCGAACTTCTACTACAACAACAGTGTAAACGCCACCCTCTTCGGGTTGCCACCGTTCTTGTGCTGTCGAACGCAAATTACTAAATGAAGGCATATCTTACCTCTCCTATTCTTCTCTTGTATTGAGATCTTGTATTATATTTCTAATGGTAGGGTCTACAATGTAGCCCTTAGGATGCTTTTCTGCAACTTGCCAAAGCCTACATTTTGCATCTATTAAATCAGTAGGTTCAAAGTGTAACAGAGTGCGAAGCTCTCCTTCTTTATCCCTTTGCATTTTCATATAGCCATGAATATCTACAAGGCCAGGTAACCGTTTCCTAATCTGTCCTTCTAATAAAGGTCGCATGTAATGAGCTTCTCTATCTGTGGCAGATATTAAACAAACGTTAATAGGTTTGTGAGCATCAGGTGTAACAAGCGATAATAAATCTTCGCATTGCATAAGCATATGATTAAGGACACGATTCCAAGCATGAAAAGTAAACTCAGCATCAGGATTAAAAGCCTGATTAGGTTGTTGCAATTCACGCTTAAGCTTAGTTTGATACAACGTTAAACTATCAAGGACAAAAGTATTGAAAGGGTGATCACCTATTATGAGGTAGTTGATTACATCTTGTAAATCTTGTTCTGTTTTAATGGGATACACTACAGTGTCAACATCGGTTGTTTTATCCCAATCTTTCCAAAGGATTTTATTGCCTCCAGCTTTAGCTTTCATAGCTGCACCTTCAACGTCAGCTATAAGGGTAGGTTTTGGTCCGGTTAAACCAAACGTTGTTTTGCCTGATCCGAAGACCCCATGTATGTGTAAGTAAACTTTTAAGTCACTCATTAAGTTCCTTTCTTATTTTAGATTCATAACCCAGTACTTTTAATTCATATTGCAAAGCCTTAGCTTCATCTAGTGTCAAATAATAATCGTTAGCTTCAAGACCATCTTTAATCCATACGCTGTAAGTTGAACTATTCATCTGTTAATTCCATTATCTTTTCGCATCTTTCTTTCATACAAGATCGGACTGACAACAACTCTTCGTCATTCAAATCAATCAAGTTAGCATAAAGCTCGTAAGCTTCATTCCAAATATCATTCATCTGTTCCTTTCTTATGATCGACTTCAATTACATATTCCCAATCTTGGAGAGCGCTTTTAGCCTCACATGCATCATAAAAGCTGCACATTGAGGCACAAGTCCAAGTAGGTGAAGGCAAGTGTAACACATCGTATTCTATACGTGTCATCAAAGAAATAATTTCATCCATAGCATGTTGGATTCTTGCTTCATCGAACCTCATCTCATTAAGTTGAACGTAAGGAGGTTTACCCCTTGTGGATTTGATCTTCTTAATGCGAAGATGGCCACCCCAAGCTACACCGTTATGATCACCTAAATTATTGCCATCATTAGTACGATAATGATGCTCAAGAACTACAGCCATGGCACGCATCTGCCAATCAGCATTCATCGGGGCTTGGTCAATAGAGGTACCAGTTTTGTAATCAACGATACCTAACGTGTTAGTAACCCGATCACGTACAATAAGATCAGGACGACAGCGGAGAACCCCAGCGTTGTTAATATTGAGTGCAAAGTCTTTCTCCATTGACACTATCTCATAGCGATTAAAAAATTTTTCTTGTTCAAACCAATTAAAAGTTTGCGAAGCCATAAATTTAGCATACGGAACGATGTCTGTGTATATCTCCGTCTGAACGTGTTCATTGTCTGTATACCCAGCTATCCAAGAATCGATCTCTTTACCAGCGACATTGATCGCAGTAGCAGGAGCCACATGAGGGCTAGAAGATTTTAATGGTTCCACAAAAATGGGTAAGCCAGTTTCAATAAGGAAATGAACTAACGAACCCAAACACATAGCATTCGCTTTCTTAGGCCCATCATATTCCCAACGCTCTTGACGTTGCCAATTAAATTTACGAGGACAAATACTATACGTAACTAACCCAGTAGCAGATACACTTAATTCATTTTTCGTTGAGGACATATTTCTCCAAATCTTCCCAAGCTTCACGTTGCCCACAATCAGAACATATCTCTGTCTTGTTGTCTCGTCGGCTAAGTGCTACGAAAGGATGAACCATTGGACCATGACATGCTGGGCATTGCTTCTCATGGATAGATAACATCCTCAGCACAGCGATCTCTTCAGCCCAGTTATCGCCGTACTGTTGATTCTCTTCAAGGAACCGCAGAATGTTTCCTGCGTATCCACCTATTTCGTTGTCGTTAAACATTTGTCTTAGTTACCATCAGCAATCATTTCCTTTACATAATCGTTCATAGCCAAAACGCAATCATCATAATTGTCATAGAATTGACTACCACCTGTCACTATTTTGACGTTGGCTTCTCCAGTGTCATCCCACATATGGCAATACTGCCATTTATATTCACCAAGCATCTCATTAACACAAACTTTCTTAACGTAAATGCCTATCAAAAGACGTTGATTATGGTAGAAATCTGTAGTACGCATTTCAACACCATCTATATCCATTTCTTCTCCTTTTTTAACTCCCCTTTTTTTCTTTTTAGGGAACGATATCTGGTTTAAAATCCTTATCAGCTAACCTAGTTCTGCTATAGCTCCGACAATCTGAACATTGCCATGTCTGCATCACACTAGATTTAGTTACTCGCCTACCTCGACGTTGTAGATTATGTGAGCTACACGTAGGACAAGCATGTTCTTTCGTATATAAATTAAGATTAGGATGGTTGTTCATCCAAGGACGTAATGCAAGATACACATCCCTTAAAAGGACTACATCTTGTTTACAATACTTAATCATTTTGCGCCAAGCTTTTTCATTACCACGCATACAACCAGCCCATGTAGAAAAACCACCAGTTTGTTCCTTCTTACCCAGCCCTAAATGCTGGCCCAAATTATTCAAATGATTTGCATTAAAGTAAAAGTATTTTCTAGCTACCTTTAAGGTGTCAATAGATTGGACAGGTGATACAGGACCTAACCCATGATATATAAAACGAGCATTGCACTTGCGCATGTCAAACTTATCACCGTTATGGGCAACCACAATATCAGCTTCATTAAGAAGTTCCCATACTTTTTTAACGACATGATAATCATTTTCAGGATCCTTTTTATAAGCTTCAGGAAAGTCTATAAGCGAACAAACCTTAGTATGTTTTTGATGCTCCCATCTATACCCAAAACACAACATGTACCATTCTCTCTCATGCTGAATAACATTCTGATCGTATTGTCCCCACACATAAGAAAGATTTGGGGCCGTTTCAATATCATAATAAAGAATCTTAGGCACACTCTATTTTAATAGTCTTCTGGGAGTGTGCGCAAACGAACAACAGGCCAACAAAAATCCCTAGCTTCATACTCTTCTAAAAGTTTATGAAATATTTCCCGATCTTCAGGGGCATGGTACACATGGTTAGAGCAATACTGATCGCTGCAATACCCCTTTTGAATACCCATCTTTAACCAAGTCTCATAATCAGGAACAGGAATCAACCTTACATTTTCTTCTTCTGTTATAGACATTTGTCTCCTTTCATTTGCAATAGATATTCCCGAAGGAAATCTAATTTCAAACTCATTTTTCCAGCTAACTTATCTTCAACAGTGCCCCTAGAACGCAAAGAAATAACAGGAACTACTACATTGGAACCTATCCTGCGAACACGACCACGACATTGAATAAATTGCTGCATCGAAGCAGGCTCTTGAGCAAAAATCAAAAGACCTGCATTAGTAAGTGATACTGACTCAGACATAGTACCTGTAGTGCAGATAAGCACATGTTTCCCCCAACCCTTTATATCAGCTTGAAACTCAGCAATATAAGCCAACCTAGTAGGTTGTCTAGTATCACCAGTAATAATCCTTACAGTAGTATTTTCAAGCTTGTCATCAAGATACCTATAAATCATCCCAGCTACCTTAGAATGCTCAGCAAAAACAACAACATTACAATCAGCATCATCAATAATTTCCTTACATGCCGTAGCTTTATTAGAAGGAACATCCAAACCAATAACCTTCATATTTTCAGTGGTGACAGGCATACCATTAGAAATCTGACGCAATTTAATAAACATGTCTAAATGATTTTGTGCAATAGTTACACCATCCCAATCCTTCAAAGAAAGAATAAGATAATCCTTCATCTGCTTATACGCTTTCTCCTGCATCGGAGTCAAATCCAAATGGCGTATACTTAACGGCCCCTCTTCAGGAATAATCATATTCCTCATAGCAAATTGAACTTCAGGAGATTCAAAAGTACGACGAACAGTACGCCAACCCATAATCTGCTGATAATGCATCTCACCATATTCTTTCCAACCCAAACAATCCAAACCACCATGCTGGTTTTTCTCCATCCTTAAGAACCTGTCACGAAACTTACCAATAGAATTAAATTCCTTAGGAGAAAGAAAACGCAACTGCCCCCACAAATCCTGAGGATCAACAGTAATAGGAGTAGCAGTCAAAGCAATACGCTTAACAGCATTATCAGAAATACGCCAAGCACAACGAGTCCGCAAAGCCTGAGGATTCTTAATACGATGAGACTCATCAGCAATAACAGCATTCCACTTAATACCATCCAACTCACCCTCAGGTAAACGCTTAGAACCCTGCCAATGACGACAACTAACATGCTTAATCAACAAATCATACGTAATGATTGTAAAATCAACATCAGTAACATGCTCAAGGCGCTTACGACGCTCATCAGCAGGACCAACAATAGTAATATAATCAGAACCTGGAAATAATACCTCAATCTCACGAGTCCACGCATCAATAGCTATCTTGGGACAAATAATAAGATTAGGGCCCAACTTAAAATTATTATCAAGACAAGCCAAAGCACTACGAGTTTTACCCAAACCAGTGCCATCATTAATAAACAAATGATTAAGGCCTGTAAACATACAACCTGTCTGGAATTGATAACCAAACAAATCATCAGAATTACTAATATGTTTTTGCCTAACCTCACGAGCTCGACGTTGCGAAGCCCACCAACTAATACGCTTTTCCGCAGCATCAGATTGCTTCACATGGTCATACCACTCAGAAGTAATCAAATCAAAAACAGTCGTATAATTATCAGACCAATAATAAACAGAACTATCAACGCTAACCTCAGAATCCTCCAACGTCTGATAAGGAATACTTTCAATCTCAAAATCAAAAGTCTGACGAAATGGATTGCCAGCCGGTATCGTTAATTTAAATCTATCCAATGCATAATCAAGTAACATCCTTCTCCTTCTTCCAAACAAAATCACGCAGCTCTACACGAGTTGCGAATATCTTAGTAAACGCAGTAGCCAAACCATCAGTAAGACTCTTTAAAACGTCCTCCATAATAAGAATAACTGCCAACCTGAACACAGGATCAGCAGCCTTCTCTTCAGCTTCAGTCTGAATATCTTTAAATGCACCCATAAGGTTCCTTTCTATACTTTAAGCGCCTCCAAATAAGCTTTAGAGACAGGTGACTTAGGCAACTTATTCAAATGATGCCTCACAATATGACGCATAGCATCAGTACCATGTCGCATAGCAGGGTTATACAAACCCATCGCCTTCAAAGCATCATTCTTAATAGTTTTACCTTCCGAAGGGGACTGAGGATACAAACGTACACCAATCCAATCCCCAATTTCTATATTAATCCAACCTATTAAATTCAAAGCATCATGAACGCCCTTAGTGCCAGCCTTCAAAGTACGCTGCGCAATATAAAACGACTCATAAATTAACTCAACAAATTGACCCTCACAATGTTTCCGCAACCAATAAGCCACACCTTCAGGCCCAACTATCTGGTCATGAGCGGATATGTAACCGTTACCTGTAGTCCTTAGAACGGCAATACCAGTAGTAGAGCCAGGGTCTACTCCAACAAAAATTCTAGGGATCATAAAAACATTGTATAGGCTTACGAAACAAAGTTGGCGTATCCGGCTAGCTGCAGAGCCTGAATCAGGGAGTGCTTTACCGAACTACCTTAGCCCCTCCCTTAGACGCTTTGAGGGGTACCAACTTATAGAGCTGTCATCAGTCAAACTGGGCACACGTGATTAAGTATACTTCCCACTCCTGAGTATTCATTTAACCCATTACAGGCACTCTTGTGGGCATTTTTATGAGTGCCCAGCTCAGGTTGTTGTACAGGAATGGCCTTTCCTAAACACCCTTCAGCTCTAGGAATTACGTCTCTACACAATGAATGTGAGTCCTCGGTGCAGAGACTACCCTGAATCGTCGGGGCGAAAATAGCAGGTTAGGGGGGACTCTCCTAACCTGCTAAGATTGCAGCGTGCTCTAACGCAGAATCATCAAGATCCATAGCTAAGCCAGTACTAATATTCCCACGTTGGCTCGCTGAAGTAATTGCTTGAGCAACACCAAAAGCTGTAGTGTCACCACCAGTTATAAAATCATTAAAGATACTATCAGCAACTTCAATATCAAAAGCACCTTGCAAATAAGTTTGAACAACTGTAGGTTTCATATCAACTTTAAGCCCTTCAAGCTCACGTACTTTAGCTTCAAGAAACTCAGGATTAGCTACTTCTTTAACCTTATCAATTGTCTGTGCAGTTATTAACTCCATAGTGGCTTGCATAGTTCTTTGAGAGACTTCCCCTGATTCCATAGCAGAACCAAGATGAACTTTACGGAATATATCTTCAGTTAAGGTCATGCCATTATTACAAACTTCAATAATAACACTTGGAACTAGCGTAAAGGAACCAGACCCAACTTCAGAATTACGTACTTCAATACCCATAAAGACAACAGGGTTATCAGTACCTCGCTGTCCACTAAATGGGGACACGTAATCCTTTAGCAAGGCTTCCGAAACTGTTTTGAGTTGTGGCATGTTTATTCTGGCTCGCATGTGCGTATCGCTGATTGATGCTTCGCCTGGCTCAAATCCTATACCGTGTTCTTCTCTGCAGTTTTTAAGTCCTTCGAATACTGCAGTTAATACATCGTAGTTTTCTATGAAGCTGTAGCTTGGTGAGAGTACCGCACGGCATACATACTGATCATCGTGCATTAAACCACGCAAAAGTATGCGCTTGTCCTCTACCTTCATGTGAGTGCGCATGATTTCCATCGAGAGCTGGTTATATTCAGCCCCTTCACCCCAATCAGCTAATTTGGCTAGAAACTTGCTGGGGACGTTGAATTTAGCGCACCATTGCCTAAAGGCGTGAGGTGTTAATTCCCATTCACGAGCAGACATGCCTACACCAGCAGAAGTTATTGCATCTTCGATGTAAGGTGTTTGTAAGGCAGCAGGTGTGAGTACGCCAATATCTTTACTGTCCAGTACAAGGTCAACCCTGCATTGTTTCATAAACTCTAAATTAGATTTTAAATCTGTAAAAGTGATAGAACGATTATTAACTCGTTTCATCAGGTTCGTCGATGACTCCATTATCTTTCCTTTCTTTGGACCATTCTTTCATTTGTATAACATCAGCTTCAGAATCTTCTATTAACGATTCTGCGTCCTTTTTCATTATTTCATATGCTTCATGCCACCCTTTGACTAAGTTTTGATTCTCTACGTCAAGAGTTTCTATACAAGAGACATATCTATCTATCAGATCAAACGTCATTTTTAATGTTTCTCCATCAACAGACGGATCTAATGATATTTGGCCGAAAATGTGTAATTGATCTGCAATAGCTATTTGCAATGCATGTATTTGATGCTCATTTAGGGCCACATCATACATAGTTACCTCATTATCCATTTTTTTCCCTTCTTTTTACCCTCTTCTTTTTTTCTTTCTTATCGGTGTGTTCATAATTTGATGCCATTCACTTTTGTCTATACCTTCTTTGTAAAGCCTTAAACCACGTTGATAATGGGCGTTACAAAGACCTTTAGCGTAGACAATATTGTTACAAATAGCGATGTTGCACGGAATCGCAGGGGACTCGTCGGAGGTATCCGTTTTTGGATATATATTAGGGAACTTCTTTTGTCTATATATTTTAAGTTTTGTCAACAATTTGTCTAGTTTCATAAAATCTCCTGACCTGCAAGTATACCACTGTTACTACTACTACTACTACTACTATAATAATATATTATATATAATATAAGTACCCCCCCTCTTGTGTATATCGGTCGTCATGTAAGAGGGGGGGTTATAGAAATAGACATTTTTTGTCTAGTAACATTCCCAATGTTTCCAACCACCTATATCAGGCAATGTTAATAACCAAAAAGATACCCAAATATTAGCGACAGGATCAAAAGGAGAATAACCACTAAAACCGGCTTCTTCAGCACGCCAATCCCACCATTCAGGCATATGTTGCATCAAACCAGAAGCACCACTAGAACTATTAACAGCCCTAGGATCACCCCTACTTTCACAATGCATTACACGCATAAAAACATCAACCTGATCTTCAGCTCCATAAGATTGTGCAGCATCCACAACAATTGGATACCAACGATCAACCTTCCACCCCCACTGTTCATCAATTGGAGAATGAACAGGAGACACAGGAAACCAAGGAATACAAAATAACCACAATAAATTCCACATACACACTCCCTTAGGGCCACAGTTAATAGCAAGCTGCCATGGCTTACTAAACAAAAAAAAGTTGTAGGCCCTGGCGCTCATCACGCCAGAGCCTATTCAACCTAGTTTGTTACCAAGTATCAGTATCTTCAACTTCGATAAATTCTGAATCTGGCAATAAACCATCGTCATCATTCATTGGAGAAAATGTAGGTCGGAGGAAAATCCTATCATCATCACCTTCTTGATGGCGTATTCTAACATTAACTGCTTCCATTCCTTTTATTTGGTCAGCGATGGCTTCTTCATCGTTTGGATTCTCTTCGAGAAATTCTGGAGTTACACCCCATACCGAGAGATTCTTCTGAGTAATAAGGTTTGAACTATCATTCTGTGAAAAGTAGAGGTTAGTCCAAAAGGAAATATTCTCTTCAGTTTGGCACTGAATACCAATATATGGATAACCTTTAGCTGTCTCATTAAATGAAACTTCAACTGCAGAAACTGAACCTTTAAAGCCATCTTTGGGAATTGTAAAACCTAGTGAATCTTTAATATAATCATCGCTGGGAACCAATTCGTCCCAGTCACCGTGCTCAACTGCACGAGCTACTAATTGAGATATGCTATTCATGCATAATCCTTTCATCGTTGAGGGTTTTTTTACCTTCTTTTCACCCTCTTCTTTTTTTCTTTACCACTAGCAAGTAACACGATGGGAAACCACAGTAGCCAACTGCCTACCATAATAATCACGACCTTGAAGCGAAATGCGAACATTTTTACCTCCAATATTATTATCGAGACATTGCTTAGCTTCGTAACCTCCAACTTCTCCTAACTCAGGAGCATCATAACCTGCAATTCTAACTCTTAAACCTGAACTTGTGACGAACGTATCTCCGTCTATAACTCTTGAAACTTTAACTGTACAAATAGGATCACAATCCTTATATTCTTCATAAGGTTCTTCTTGCCATAAAACCGCTGTATACACAATGGCTACCACAATTAGAACATATATCCATTTCATAATCCCCCTTAATTTGTTAACACTTCATTGAATTTCCTTTCATTTTCATCAACTTCTTTTTTTCTTTCCAACGAATCATCTTAGGGCCACTGTAATGGCTTTCGATAATACTTTGTAAGGAGAACAATTTTTTTTATAGGTGAGATGGACCCTTACGAGTCCATCCCACCTAATGCGATCAGCTCAACGATAACTTCATCTCTGTCGTCATTAAAGAGAGTAGATGAGCATCCAGTATTGAAGGTATGGGAGCTGTCGTTGGCTACAATCCAGTCATATTTACCACAACTGTAGTAACCAGGTTTATCTCCAACTAAGTATATACATGCGGAGTTAGCTGGAGATATAGCTTTGCCGTGAATGCAAGGCGCTTGTTTACAACAAAAACCTGATCTCACGCATGGGGCATCAGCCAAGTACCCTTCTCCTATTATCTAAATACTTAAGAGTAGGACTTACCTTAACTTCTGCATTGAATATTCTATGAATGTACTTAGGATTTTTTGTTATCTTGTACATCCTGTACAAATGAGCTGAATTTTTATTCATTTATTCTCCCTTCATTTTTTTGGTATCGTTAATAGCCCAAATTAGAGACGAGGCCATTACGATGATTAGTATTATTTCTACAATGATGAACATTGATTTATTTCCTTTCTATATGTTATGGAGATCATCTATGTTCAGATGAGTCTCTTCATTATTAAAGAACACTGAATCGATATCCTTATCCAATTCTGGAACCAGATCCTCAGTTTCACCTTGAGCATCTTCGAGTTCTTTCTCCTGAGCTTTACGCCGTCTAATAATGTCATGACGAGCCATTGGACGCTTGTTAGTTGGAGCACGAAGATTACGTATCATTTCCTCTTCGCTAATCAACGGTTTGGGCTGGTTGTTTTCTCCCACTTCGTCTGGTAAATCAGATTCAGATGCTGCACCATAACCATCATCAAGATCAACTAACTCACGATAACATGCATTAAGTTCAGATATATACCGCTTCCAGCCACTATACCTAGCTGGTAATGAGAAATAACCAACATCAATATTAGTAAACTCAAAAGGCGGAATATGCTTAGGCTTAGGTGGACGCTTATAATTAATATCAAGCAAATTCATAATAACCGTAGCCTGTTTAGTAGCAGCAACACACTCAATGGTGCGACCATCTTTATCATCGACATTGAAACCGTAATGAGGTGCTTTCTCATATATCATTGACTCAGGATCGACCACTACTCTAACGTCATATGTTGAACCAGATTTCAAAGGTTTCAGTACACCATAATCAATAAGATCTTGAACAGCAATATAAGCAGGTTTAGATATAGCAAGAATATCAGACAACAAAACATCTGCTTTAACTCGGCGTAATGCACGAGGTCGTTGGATAGGCCTACGACTACCATCATTTGGTACAGTCGCTACAACAACTGCTACACCTTCTGGGTACAATTGTGATTCAATGACATTAATATCAAACCACAATGCATCATCAAAATCATTAGCAATTTTAACTGGCCTTGGATCACCTAACCTAGCCCAACCGTAATCAATTTGGACACCTCTCATCCATCGACAACTATCCAAGTTTCTAAAATTGGCCTTTAGCGATGAAAAATGATAATTGATCTGTTGGTTGAGTGTTAGCTCTTCTTTAATCTGTTCATCTGTTAAATTAGTATCTCTTCTTATTTCATAAGCTTTACGCAATGAAGCAACATCTGGCATAGGCATAGTTATTTCACGAATCTCATCTTCCAATGCTGACCATTGAATAACGAGTTCACCTCCATAACCGCCTTCCCGATGCTGCATTGCAGTAGCTGCATCTACATGGTTATTATCCATAATCTCTCCTTTTTAATTAATTAAATAGAGCAGTTTAGACACATGCTCAGGTGCTTAATCTTATTCGCTTACCTTTTGGAACCTTCTTTTTTTCTTTTCACTCATCTTTAATATGCTCTTCCCAACAGTCTTCACACAAGTAGTAGTTATTCCACATGTTGTTATGAATACGGTGAGCGTTTATCAATATCTCAGAATCACGAGGATTCCAATCTTCACCTAAAACATCTTGAGTATTAGTTAAATACCCGATCATGTATCTGTCTGCTTTGGTAGCATCAACAAGAATGCTTGATGATTCTTCACATTCATTGCATTGAGCTGTAATTGTTTTCATAGTCATAGTTTCTCCTTTCATGGCTTACTAGTTAGGGCCACGCTTAATAGTAAATCGATATCCGTAGGACCCAACAACAAAAAAAATGTAGAGTCCAGTAGCTGCACAGCGGGGGAACTGTGCAACTACCGGACATTTGACTAGATGATCGATGAGCCGTTTGACTCTAGACCTTCTAGGATATTCACACCATTGAACTGTTCGGTGTGAGCGTGTTGAGCAACCTTCTCATTGAAGAAGTCCAATGTAGGTGGGTTAGTGTACTGATCAGATGCTTGTGATTGCTGAATTGCGTACACAATAGTTGCTGTGACATCAACG
>CEUX01008896.1_pt1 | contig 17959 bp, 15 predicted proteins | sample 531361 | NCBI WGS metagenome assembly CEUX01 (sample SAMEA2622736, study PRJEB7988) | marine metagenome | isolation source: saline water (ENVO:00002010), including
CTAAAGACGAATGATTAACTGGCTGGAAGTTGCAGTATAAAAACTCCGTTTTATTAAGTAAGGGGAGAGGTAAGAGGTTATCGCTCCCCTATAATTTGGTACCAAGGGCTGTAGAACGGAAGACTCAGATTATTTGAAAAAGAATAATTGTTAGTAGTTAAAGACCTGTTAATTAAAATAACGTACAGGGATAGCCCAAAAATTTAAGTAAAGGGGAAAAGTAAATGAATGAAAATATGGCTTGTAAAATATATACCGAAGATTGTCTGAATACTATGGATAAGATGGAAGATGCTTTTATTGATCTTATAATTGCTGATCCACCGTATGGTATGCAATTTAGAAGTAATCATAGATATGAAAAACATGATGAGATATATGGAGATGATAATCTTGATTGGCTTCCTGCTTGGGTTAAAAAGTCATATAGAATTTTAAAACAAGATACTCATTTATATTGTTTCTGTTCTTACCATAATGTTGAAGTATTTAAAATTGAGCTACAAAAACATTTTAATGTAAAAAATATACTTATATGGGAAAAGAATAATACAGGTATGGGGGATTTAAAAGGAGATTATGCCCCTAAATATGAAATGATTATATTTTGTGCAAAAGGTAAAAGAAATCTGAATGGCAAAAGAGATAGCAATATAATATATTCTCCAAGAACTATGAATGAATTGCATCCGACTCAAAAGCCTACCTATTTAATAAGACAGCTTATTAGTAAAAGTTCCTCAATGAATGATATAGTTTATGATCCATTTATGGGAAGTGGGACAACTGCAGTATCAGCAATAAGAGAAAAAAGAAGATGGATTGGCTCTGAAATCAATAAAAAGTATGTAGAAAGTGCTTATAAAAGGATAGATAGAGAATTAAATCAACTTAAAATATTCTAAAGGAGTGTAAATGGAAAAAGTAAAAGTACCCGTAGCATCTCAGGCAGAAGATGTATTGCTTGGAGGTGTAATATCAGATCCACATGTATATGAGAGTGTTATGAATTATGTAAATGAAGATATACTCTATAAACAAGAAAGTAAAATACTATGGAATAAGGTAGGTCACATGATAAAGGCAGGAAAACATGTGGACTTGGTCACAATTTCTGAATCTTTGACAGAAGGTGAGAAGATTGCAGGTGTTACACCTTATTACTTATCAGGTCTATTTCAATATGCAGTTGGAAAAGAATTAGCCATAGTGTATGCAAAATCAATTTATGAAAAATACCTTTTAAGGCTTATAATAGATAGGACGTCAGAGGTTCAAACCTTGGCACATAAGAATCATGCTAAAACTTATGACGTTCTTACTGATACGCATTCTCTTATAGGTGAGTTAATAGAAATTAAACCCGGTGAGACTTTTGATATTAAAACGACAATGGATAATGTTGTTAGTAGTATTGAAACAGGTGAAACCAATTTGGTAAAAACAGGTTTTACAGGTCTTGATGAGCTTTCAGGTGGGATGACAAGGGGTGAGATAACAATAGTTGGGGGGAGACCCGGTCACGGAAAAACAACATTCACTATAAATCTTATAAAAGGTCTTATAGAAAGTGGTAAGAAAATAGCATTATTTAATCGTGAGATGACTAATGTTGAAATGCTTAAAAAATTAATAGCTCTTGAAAGTGGAAATCTATCTTATGGTATGATAAGAAGAGGGGTGTTTGATATGCAGGGAATGGCTGAACTTGCAAGGGTAAAACAAAGTATAATTGAGAAGTATTCTGAAGACAAATTTGCAATGTTTGATAACCTTAAAGATTTTAGCTCAGGAGCTTCAGAAGTTAAAAAGTTTAAGCCAGATGTTATAATAGATGATTATATTCAGCTAATAACTCCTGATAATCAGCAAGAACAAAGAAGATTACAGCTTGAAAAGATAGTAAATGATTATAAATGGTTAGCAAAATCTACACAAGCCTGTGCAATATTGGTATCACAATTAAATAGGCAGATTGAAAGTAGAATAAGCCAAAAACCAATGCTATCAGACCTTGCAGAAAGTGGTGCAATAGAGCAAGTTGCTGAAAACGTATGGTTTGTATTTTACGATTATAAAATAAACTTTGCAAAAAGTAAGGTTGGTGCAAATGGAATAGAGATAATAGGCTCAAAAGTAAGGTATGGTAATTCAGGCTCTATTAAACTTGGGTTTGATGGGGATAAGGTTAAATTATATAACACAGTAGAGGAATTTAGGGAGGCAAGAAAAAATGTATAATATTGAAAAGAAACTATTTATAGGTATAGATCCCGGAATGAATGGAGGTATCGTATTTATAAAGCCGGAACTTGATAGTGATGTTATTCAAGCTGTTAGATGTCCAAAAACTGCATATGATATGGCAGGGGTATTTGAGGCAGGTATTGGCGAAACAAGTGCTGATGATGTTATTTTATTTGTAGAACATGTTTGGTCGTTTCCCGGAGATGGCAGGGTTAGTGCCTTTAGATTTGGCTATAATTATGGTCTATGGAAAGGTATAGCAGCAGCGAATGAAATAGACGTTTATAATGTTGCACCTAGGAAATGGCAGAACGTGCTAGAAGTTCCCAATAATCTTCGTGGAAGGGATAGAAAGAAATGGCTTAAAGAATACGCAGAATCATTATATCCAAACATAAAGGTTACATTTAACGTAAGTGACGCAATATTAATAGCAAATCACGCAAAGGAATGTTATTATAATGATAATATGCCTGAAGCTGAGAAAGGAATAGGGGTAATAGAATGATAGCTGATTTTAAAACAAGAAATAGTAATAGGGTTGCAGAAAAAGAAGCTGAACAATACTTGGATAGAAGAATGACAAGATATATTAGATATGGTCTTGATTGTCTTGATTCAGACTTGCCTATATATAAAATACCTGCACTTGTAAGGTCTGCACCTGATTATATTATATTTACAGAAGATAATAATCCTTTATTTTTTGAGGCAAAAGGCTTTAAAGATGTAGTTAAAATAAAATTAAGAGATTTAAATAATTATAATAAATGGAACAATCATCTTAAAATAATATTATTTCTTTATAATGTGAAAGAAAAATGCTATTGTGAGTTAATGTTTGACGAAATGATTAAAATAATAGAAGATAGAAATCCTGATGTAAGAGCATATCCTGAGAATCCTAATAATTTATACTATGAGATTCCAACATCTTGGTTGCCAGACTTTACAACTTGGTAGTTACCATACTTCTTTAATTTGTACTTTTATATTATAAACTCCATTTGCAACTTGCTCATATTCAAAGGTATTCATATCAAACTTACAAATTGCAAAATTATCAGGGTTAAAATTTTCATTATCAGGTTGAAAGATGAAAGGTAATTGCCCACCATTTGTTTTATGTAAAACATGTGAAAAGAATCTACTTTGTTGTGTAAGAGTATTTTCTGAAACTGAATCGCCTTCAGAGAATGTTTCTCCTGAAGGGCTTACTGTTTCGTAATTAGTTAAAGAGCTTATATCTGTAAATATATCTGTATCAGATAAATAGTTAAATTCTAACTCCCAAATCCTTCTTCCAATTTTTGACAAATCTTTTAATTTTTCAGATATTTGAGGTTTTGCAAATGGATTTGTATCAGAAAGATCAGAACCTTCTCCTTGATATAATTCCCAAGCAGGAGCACCATTCCAGTCTCTTGATTTTGTATAGGAATAATCTATAAACTCATTCCCTCCTAGTCCTTTCTTTTTATGAACTCCTTCCATTTCTCTGTGCATTGTTAATGATAGTTCAGGGCTGTGTGGCATATCATAGAAAGCACCAACAACTATTGACTGACAGCTATTATTAGAATCTAAGCCATCGCCTTCATAAGTTAAGTCAATTTCTATATTTCCAACACCTATGCCATTAAATGAAGATATACTAAATCCATTATAATTAGGACAACTCCATTCTACCCCATCAGGCATTGCATTTACAAGCTCTGTTAAGTTGATTGGTACTAAAGACCTAGAGACTGATGTTCCTCCCCATGTTTTTCTGCGTTTACTATTAGGATTAGAAATAAATCTTGAATGCAAGCCCTCTCCTAATTGAACATTATCGTATTGTCTACGCAAATCATATCTAGCTCTATTATAATACTCTGGAGGATATATAGACAAAGTGCAAGCTCTATTAACACGAACATAATATCCGAAACCCGGATCTATAGTCTCTATACCAATGCCCCATTCATCTAAAAAAGAAATATATTCAATGCTTGAACCTGATTGAGCAATCACTCTTAACAAGGTGCGAGGATATAGCCATTGGTCTCCATCCCAGCCACCATTTATAAGCAGTTCAAAAAACATCATTGAATCTATACTTTCAAATAATGGTGTTGATATCATATTCCACCCAAGTTTAAGTTGAAGTTTATAAGGATTTTCCATGCTATGATTAAGCATAGCAGGAGCTCCCTCGAAAGTAATGTTTTCGTGTTCTTTCACTCGTATATAATACCCCTCACCTATTTCTATGCCTCCTATACCATTAGCCCATTCACCTAAAAAAGAAATATATTCAATGCTTGAACCTGATTCACTTATCATTCTAAGAAATGTATCACGAGAAATCATAGGGGCTAGAATATCATTTTCATTAACGGGATCACTTACAAGAGTTCGCCATTCAGGCAAGACTGGCGTTCCTATCATATTCCATCCCCTTGTAAGAAGTCTTGTAAAAGAAGTATTTTCAGCATAGTTATGATCTTGAGATGGTACTACAACTCCACCATAATTATCACATATGCTTTCTAATAGCCATTGGTTTTGACCCTGCTGCTCATAATAAGACGATATCCAACACCAAACAAAATTATCTTCTCCGGGAACATAGTCTGCATATGGAACAATTTCTCCACCTTGATTTCCACAATCTAACATACCAGTATAAAGATTTGTACCATTTGCCTCATAGTATTCAGATATATAACACCAAGCAAATTCAGGAACATAATATCTATTAGGGACTTCAATGCCACCACCGTTCATACAAGACTGTGGAGTTGTAAAATAATTAAATCCATATTGTTCAACAAAAGAACTTATATAACACCAGATATAATCTTCGTAAGGATCAACCTCCACCTCCTCCTCTTCTTCTTCTTCTTCAGGGGGTGCTGCTATCCCAAAAAGATCATAAGATCCACTAAGTTTATACTTTACTCCATCGCCATCACCAAACTTATGTCCAAGAAAAGCTATGAATCCATTCCCACCTTCACCATGATCTAATAAATTATAATTACTAAATTCTCTATCTTCAGTTTGCTGAATTAAATCAACACCAAAATGTTCTACTGCTTCTGCAAGTCTTGGATATGTTCTAAATATTTCTTTAAAAGAATCACTCATATGATCGTCTGAATCATAAATTCTTGGATAATAAGGCTCTGAACCTTCAGCTCCTCCGGGCAGTCTATTCACACTCATCCATTCTAATAAGTTTATATAAAATCTTGGAGTTCCCGTTTTCTGATACGCCATTACCAAACCTCCTCTATGTCAAATGCAATATTATAAACGCTAGGTGCAACTTGATCGGATTGTAGAGAATTATCTCTTATCCTGCATATAGCAAATTGATCAGGGTTGAAGTTATTTCCATCTGGCTGAAATATAAAGGGTATACTTCCACCTATCGTTTTATGCCATACTTGTGAAAAGAAATTATTATCTTTTAATATATTATGTGAAAAAGTATCTTCTACAATGTCACTTGTTTTAACATCTCCTGAATCAAATCCTGAATTAGTAACTAATACTTGACTTATATTTTGATTAGGACCAAACAAATCTCCATCATCAATATAAGAAAATTTAAGCTTCCAAATTCTTCTGCCAGACTTATAAAATGATGTTGGAACTGTATAGTTTATATTATCATCAGGGTTTGTTAACTCCCAAGGAGCATGTCTCCCCCATGTTGGAGGTCTCGACCACATTGAATTAGAAATTGAATTTCCTAAATATGTTGTTTTATGATAAGCTCTTCCATATTCCCATTCTAAAGTAATTGATAAATCAGGAGATTTAGGCATTGTGTAGTAACTTGCAAATATTATAGATCCTACGGATATTTCTCTACCTTCTGTTTGATGTCCAGTAAAATAACATTTCCATGCAGAATCAAAATCCCATCCCTCTGTTTCAAATGCTGGTATTATTGTAAATGATTTAGCATTATGACCTAAAAGTATAATAACTGCTCCATTTTCATCTTCTCTAAATTCTATTGAAAAACCATTATAGTTAAACTCTGCATTGATATTTTTTATATCTCCTGACTCTAAAAGGCTTGAATTATCTACGCCACTATTAAATAATGATTCAATATCTAAATCTTCAAGCTTTTCAGATACACCTGTATGACCTTCTGAATCTAAGTTTACTTTACGCATTTTGGTAGGAGTAACAGGTAGAGTTCTAAACATTTTATTTAATGGTATTATTTTATTTGTAGCCAACCATTCAAATACATTGACATAAAATCTTGGAGTTCCTACATTTCTATAAGCCATTATTTCTTACCTGACTTTTTATGTTTTAAAATTTTAGAATCATTAGTATGAGATGCACCTGTCATCATTGTTCCAGTATCTAAATGTATATGATAATCTCCTTTATACCTTTTTTTAAAAATAAATAAATTATTATTTGAATATAAATTTTCAATAATGCTTTTATCTACCTTTGTTTTAAAAACTTTTGATTTACTGATAAATCCTGCATTTAAATCTTCACTAATAATATCTAAATCTTCTGCATTTGTTTCTAAAAGTTCAGCAAAGTCCATTACCTTTTTAAACCTGCATGGAGCTTTTTTAAAATTACTATCTATTGCAATTATTCTATTTATTTTAAATTCTCCCTTATAATCAAAAAGATCTGTCAATTCAGTTTTTGGATTAATTGAGAATATTAATATTGTATTATTTTTAGCAACTATGTAAAAATTCTCAGGAGTTTTATCTGTTATATGTATTGCTCCTGAAAAATTAATCTGAAGACCTATTATGTCATTGCCTTGAAGGGAACAGCTACCACCACCATAAAACACTTTATTCATTTATCCTCCTGTAACTTTTTTAATGGTTTCAAGCAATAGCTCTGAATCAATTTTTTCTGAATTAGCTACTTCTAAAACATCAGCAATGGTTAATTTTTTATTATTACTTCTAGCTTCTTCTTGATGTAAATCTCCAACAAGGGGGGAATGTTCATAATTGGTGATACTGAATATAAATTCTTTATCTCTAAATAGTTCAGTCGTTTGTGAAGGTTCTGTATTGATATTTAAATCATATTCTAGAGCTATATAATAGTTGCTACTCATTGACCATATAAAACTTCCTAATCCACCTATAGACCAAGTGAAATCTGATTTTATTGTATATGTTTGATCATTATTATTATATATATTATCATTTTTGCTAAAATTTTCTATAAGATGTGATCCTTCTATTGTGATTCCCTCATCTGGGTGAAGGTCACTTGGACTAACATCAAAAAAATCACCATCATCTGCAAGATAGAAATTTTTCATCTGCCATTCTAGAGAATTATTTCCTGCAAATGAAAAATCATCATGTTCTTCAGGTACAAGAAAGTCAAACTTTAATGATGCACTTATAACATCATCATCTTCAGTAGTAAATTGATTTCCATAGACAATATCATTTACTAGATTGTAATCAAGAGTCTTGCTAGCTAAAAGTGTACCAAATTCACTAGTTGGAGTCCATCTAAGTAATTCTAATTCACTTCCATCCTTATTGTTTAAACAAAGAGATACACTAATAATATTATGTGGAACTTTATCTTGCCAAATACAATGTGAATGACGATATATTTTTAAAGCTCCTTCGGCATCCCAAGTAGTAGGACCCATTTCTGCACCTGCAGCTAGCCAAGCTAAATATGCATCCCCCTCATTTCCTAATTCTTTAGATGTTAATGCATTATATTCATCATTAGTGCTTGCAATAAATATATTGTCACCAATATTAAAGTCATCAGCGTATGTTCCATTTCCTGCGAAATTTGTTGAAACATCTAATACATCCTCATCACCCTCATCATATTCCCCTGATTCCAAAACAGGACATCCCCAATCTGATGCAGGAACTAAAAAATTACCCGGAAAAATACAAGCTCCAGTTGGTTCAATTGTTGCATTTTCATCATAATTCCATGCACTTGGATCCATGCATCCATTAGAACCATCTATAGTAGAATAAATATTATTTCTTAAATTATGCAATTGTGTGCATTCCATCTCAACAGTAACCAACCCTTTAGACATGGAATTTATTATAAATAAAGGATAGACTTGTTGATTGTTAACTCTATCGCCAAGATATATGTCAAATTCTGCATCATATTTATAGTTTATTCCATAAGGCTTTATATCCTTTATTAGTTCATCAAATGCTACTATGTCTCCCGGCTCATACTTCATGTATTTTAAAGGTAGTTTTACTTTAATCTTTAAATGTTGATTACAATTTTGATAAAACTTCCATATAGTAAATGCTTTTGCAGTATCTTCATCTCTTATATATTTACCCCTCTCATCATCAATAGTTAGAATCTTTTTACTCATTGCCTCGCCATGATACTTAATATTATATATTATTTCCCCATCTTCATCTTTAAACTGTAGTGCATCATCATAGCTAAAGGTATAATTCTTTAAAAATCTTTCCTTACCATAATCCCATTTATAATGAAAAGAAACTGCATGATATATATCTTCTATTTTAGTTCTTGAGAATGAAAAATCTATTACATCTTCAATTTTTATTAAAGATGTATCATAAGCATTATTTATATCGTTAACATCATATGTTGATTTTATCCCTTTAAATTCAATTTGATCTTCTATATGATTATATCTCATTAAATATGGAGATACAGAAAGTAATTCTTGTATGAATTTTACTGCTTCTTTTTTTTCATGTATTGTTGTTGCATACTTCCAGTCAGAATATTCTTCATCATCAAATTGTGGGACTTTATTTACTGATAAACCTGATAGCGTTTCATTATCTTCTGATAATTCATATGTTAAAAGATTGCTTATAATTTTAGGTGGAGTAGGATCGCTTGATACTCTACCAATAACCTTATTAGCATAAATTTGATTTTCAGTATATTTAAAATTTCCAACATAAAATTGAGCTAAAAATCTAATATTATTTAATTCTGCACCTACGAGTGAAGCATGTTGATATGTATTTTCTATCGGAGTATATGAAGTCCAATATGTAGAATTATTTTTAACGGTTAAGACAGGGTCATAAGGAGCTGATAATGTACAAGAAAAATTATAACCTGATATATTTGCAAATCCATTTAATCTGTTAATTTCAGCAAACCCTGCTTCACAGGGATAGTTGCACCAATGTCCTGATAAAGTTGCATTATTATTAGATAAAATAATTCTGCCTGAATACTGCTGGCTAGGGGAAATATTCTCTTCAACTTGTGTATGTCCAAAATCTATACGCATCTCTGCACCACTATTATTAAATGGTTCAGTATTGATATCTCCATATGTTAATTGCCCAAAACTTAATGCTTGATAGTTAACATTACCTATAAATGTATAATGTATTGGAAATCCTTGTAAATTATTTGTAGGCTGTCCAGCCATTGTAAGTCCAATTCTATACCAATCTCTAATTCTATAATTATCATCTGGAATATTTTGGGATTCATCAATAACATTTTCACCTATATAAAATTCATTCAATAAAGCTTCCATATAATAATGTGCAGAATCTGGTGTAGATTTGCATAAATTAGATAAATTGCCAGATTCAGAAAGTAAAATTTTATCATCATATTCTGCATTAATTCCAAAATCAGTATTAACATTTGTAATATAATCAATAGAATATTTGAAATTTAGATTCCACCAATCATGATGTACGATTGAATTATATGAATCGCTTTCATTAAAAAGTCTAACAGATTCAGGGTAAACTATACTATTACAAAAAACAATACCATCTGATATATTTGTATTAGCAATATCAGATGAAGAATCAGTTTCATCAGCAGACCCTTCTAAGTTACTATTTCTTGGGATATTTGCTATTATTAATTTATTTACTTTATCTCCACTTATATAATCTCCAGTAGGATAATAATATTGTGAAGATGGGAAAATATCATCCCCCGTCATGCGATATAACATATCTAAATTTCCACCTGTATTAGTTCCATTTTCAGATGTTAAAGGATTTTTCCAATAAAACATTGAAATATTTACATAATCATTGTTATTTAAAAATGATATTAAATTGAAATTTGGTGTTATTCCATCTTCTGAATATGAATTGTCAAAAGCATTTTCCGTAGAATTATCAATATAAGATCCATTGTCACCAGTAATAGAATCACAATAAATTGTTGGAACTTCTGTTGGATGTTCAGGGTTCGAGTAAACGCTATCAACCTCATTAATCACAACACAAGGACTATGTTCAACTTCACCATAAACAATTGGAACTGGCTTACCTGTGTATGCCTCAGGAACAGTATCACTAAGATCTTCAACAGACTTGCTTGGAAACTCTTTATATGCAATTCTTAATGAAGTATCCTCTTCTAATACTATTGTTGCAATATCTTTTGAATATGAATATTTATTAACTATCCCTGAAAAAGAGGGGTAACAAGAAAATTTATCAATAGTCCCTAATATTCTTGCACTTGATTGTGAGACCCAAAAAACTCTAGCAGTCATGCCATTTAAAGAAGCATAGGTAGATTCTAATTCGTCTATTGCATCAGAAAATCGTTTTCCACCATAAGGAGAGTTTGAAATACTTACAGTTAAATTTGATACTTTATAATTGCCTTTTTCTATATCTAAAGATTCTTTTAGATTTGAAAGATTAAGAAGTATTGGAGCAGCATCAAAACTAGTATTATCAGGAAGGGTTAAATTGCAATTTGTAGTGCTTAAAAATAAAAAGTCTTGAAAATTATTGTTTGATGGAAATCTTTGCCAGTAGCCCTCCATCTCAGTTGAAGCTTCTCCAATCCAATTATTATCAATACCAAATACTAAAACTGGAAATATATTAGTATCTCTTGATTCTATATTACCTTTAAAAATATCAGGATATTCACGCATTATATTTTATCCCATTTACCTATTGGACATTTAGTGGATTTAACTCTTGACTTAAGCCTCATAAAGCATCCACATTTTTTACACATTAATTTATCATTTAAAAATTCACATCCATTACAAGCATCCCATCTCTCCTTAAGCTTTTCTTCATCAAACGTAAGAAATTTATGTAAAAACTTTGGAACTCTATTTATATCGAAATCAGACAATGCCAAAATCTGTACCCCTTCTAACTGCATCTTTAATTTGCTCTGCTAACTCACCCTCAACATAATCAGATGACATCACATTTCCTGAGATATTTACTGTCACATTTGATCCAGCTCCACCTGTACTATTCATTCTATTTAAAGCTTCAGTCCCAATAGATTCAACAGCACTCCTCCTCATTACAAATTCACCTTTTTCAGCCTCTATTATAGTCCCACCTTGGGAATGAGAACGACCACCGATAAGACCACCAGTTTCCATCGTTGGTGGCTGTTGTTGTTTAATAGTAGCAATAGATGATTGAGTTTGAGCTCCTATAAGAAGGCTTATTCCACCACCTATAAGCCATCCGAAATCAGATATAGCTTTTATCATTGCTAATACAGATTCCATTTGCACATGCCCAATTTGAGTCTTTTGTTTATCCTTAAATGCTGCTTGTCTATCTGGAAGTGATTTTGCCCTAGCATCATCTTCTAATTTCTTCATCCTTTTTGTATCACCAACAGCTTGAGCAAGTTTATATGCAGAAGATTTTTTAACAGCTTCAATATCAGCTTCCATAACTTCATTTGCCTTTTCAATAGCTTGATCAGCCATTTCTATATCTCTAGCAAACTGCATTTCTTTTAAGTCACTCATGATAGACATAGCCTGACCCTTCGCAGCTTCAAGATCTGCTAACTTTGCTTCTCCTTCAATTCTTTTTTCAATTTGATCTTGTAACGTCTTTGTCTGCTCTGCTGTTAAGCCTAAGAGTTCTATTTCTCTTTTCATAGATTCAATCCTCTGCTTATCTTGAACTGAAAGTGCAAAACCAAATTTAATTCTATCTGCAATATTTTTAATATTAAACTGTTCTTTAAATACTTTAGTTTCAGTCTGAGTCTTAGCTATAGATGATCTAAGTTCTGCTTCTTTTTTCAAAGCAGTTACTGTTTGCCATTGTTCATATGATTGTCTTGAAAGATTATCTATAACCTTTTTTTGTTCCACATCTAAGGCTTCATATCCTGCACCAAATTTTTTCAATGCTAATAAATTATTATCCATTGATATAGTGTTTTCTTTAAATTCATCTGATATCTCTGAAATACTTTTATTTACTGGATTAGCAAGTGCTATCGTTCTTTCTATTTGAAGATTTGTACGCTTATTGGCTTCTTCATTTTGTCTACGAGTGTCAGTCATTTTTGCAAGAATTGCCTGAGTTTCCTCAGTTAAATGATTCCATTGAGTTTGAACTTGAAGGAGACCACTAACATGTAATATTTGAGCCTTAATAATAGCATTTTCTTCCTTTAATGCCTCATTAATTTGATCTTTTGTCATGCCATAAAATTTTGAACCTGCTATCATAGAGTCATATAATGCAGAATTAGCATTTTCTTTTAACTTCGCATTTAATCTCTCAAGTTCACCTGTAAGTCCTATTAAACCTTTCTCTGAAGCTATATCTAAAATACTTTTCTTCCATTTTGCTAAACTTGTCATATGAGAATTAATAACATCCTCTGAATCTGTTACAGCAAATTTCAATTTAATAAATGCCTGAACTGCAGCAGCTACTCCAAATAAAAGGACACCTATACCACTTTTAAGGAAAGCCTTTCTTAGTAAGTTTTGTAAAACAATAGTTGTTTTTAAACCTTTATTTAAACCTTTTATAAGGAAATTTGCTATTTTCATAGCAGGACCCATCATGGCAAATGCAGCAGCAAGATTTATAATCTGACTTATATATACTTTAACTCTTTCAGGATCAACTGTTTCTGCAAATTCTTTAATACTTTGAGTTATTGCTATAATTGATGGTGCAAGATTGTCAGCCACAACCTCTGCTAGATCGCCTAAAGCATTTTGCATCTTATCAATAGATCCAAGAGTACTCATTGACATTATTTCAGCCATTCCACCAAACTGTCGTTGAAGCTCGTCTAGTATGATTGTTTGTGCCTCAAGATCGCTATTAGCAACAAGCAAAGCCTTCTTTAAATCTCTTTTCTGCATTTCACTAAATTGTATTCCAACACGATTTAAAGCTGCTAATCCGTTTATAGGGGCATTAAGTGCTTTACCAATCTGTATTGTTGCAGTTTTGAGATCAACATTCATTGCAGCAGATACATTCAATATAGCTTTTTGTGCAGGAAGAAATGCCTCTTTCCCAATCCTTTTAAATGATAATAATAGTGCAGAAGATGACAATATTGCTTCATCTCCAAAAGTTGTTATTGATTGCAGGTCTTGTGCATATTTTTTTATCTCATTGCCAGTTAAACCTGCAGCTGCACCAGTAGCTACGATTGCTTGTGCAACTTTATTTTCAGCCTCTACTTGCCTTCCTTGAATCTTTGCAAGCTCTATTATACTTCTATTCACCATTCCAAAGGCAAAAGATGCTAATAATAACTTAGAACGAAGAACGGAAAAAGTTCCACCTATATTACGATTATTTCTTACTGCAAAAGCACCTTGTTTATTAACACCTGCCATAGCAAATGCTAATTCTTTAAACCCTCTTACTTGTTGATGTATGTGTTGTGTGTTTGACTTTGTTGACCTTATATGGTCTTTTACTCTTTTATTAAGCTCAATTAAGGCAAGTTTATTACCATCTATTACTTTTTTTCTTAAAGTCTTCCACTTAATTTCCTTTTGAATGGAAGTTACGTTTATTCCGTTAAGTTTTAATTCTTGTATTAACTTATCAATAGAAAGTTTTCTAGCTGCTTTAGTCTTATTTATAGCTTCAGTTCTCTTTTTATCCTCTAATATAGCTTGATGCTGTAAGTCTAACATCTTTTTTTGCTGAGATGCTGACTTCTTTTCTGTTTCTATATACTTTTGAATTATAGTTATAATTTCATGAGTTTTAAAACCTTTTGCCTTGAGATTGTGAATCTCTTGTTGGCTTATTGGAAACTTTTTCTTTAAAGCGTTTGTTAAATTACCTTCTAATACTAATTGCTTTGCAAGAGCAGAAGATATTTTATCTCCTGCCTTTACTTGCTCCCCAAAAGCTTTAAGCATACCTCTAGCAGCCTGTTCAGACTTCTTATAGGCACTTGCAACACCTTCCATGGAAATCTTTAATCTATCTGGAGCATCAGCCATTCTTCACCTCTTTATTCTTTCTGTCAATCATTGACTGTTCTTTTTTAGCAAAAGCATTTTTTATTAAAAACATTCTATCAACCCACCTTTTAGGTTGTTCACCAAATGAGCCGGGATACGGAGATATCCCAAACTCCTTACAATAAATATACTTCTCAATATCTTTCTGCATATCTTTATCATATATTGCATTTATACATGAAAAAAAGGGCAACTGTTTTGATACTGATAATGCAACATCGAAACTTTTGCCCTGATTATTAAAATCTTCTGTCTCCTTAATAAGTAATTTAATTACATCATTAACGTCTTCTACGCAATTAAAAGTTCTTACTTCCCTTTTCCCGTCAATTAATACAGGAAGCTGTGCTTTATATGGAAAGAAATGAAACTCGCAATATTCACCCTTACACCAACCATTCGTATGAATATTTAACTCTAATGTAAGGGCGTCTATTCCCCCAGACTTTGATATTCCTGTATCAGTGTCATTAATTCATTTTTCTCAGCTTCATTAAGCTCCTTAAGAGCAGTATCCCCTACAAGACCTTTGGCATTTAGAGAAAAATTCTTAAAATCACCACCAGCTATACCACGTCTAAGCCATGCAGTCCTAGACCTTGAAACGCCTTTAACTGTTGTTACTTCTCCATCATTATATACAACTTCAGTCATATCACTACAAAAGTCAATATCATCAATAGACATTTCTTTTAATTTTATCTTCTTTCCAGAAGATAGTTCTACGTTCTTCTTAGCCATTATAATACTCTCCTATTATTTTATTATGTTGTCCAATCTAATGCTAATAAAGCTTCTGATCCATCATCTACTGCTTTTCCTGATACATCCAACATCATGATATCACCTTCAGATAAAGATACATTTGTTAATACATAATCATTAATAGCTATGTCAAAATTAGCACTATTAACAATCTTTAACCCATCTCCATTAACTGCTGCAGTTTGTGAATCAAAAGTATTTATCAATTCATCAGTAAGATCATCATATTTAATCTGTGCATCAAATGTTACAGAGCACTCTTGGCTTCTATTCATAACTTCATAACCTAAAGATCCTGCACCTGCCCATGTAACGGGATTATCTACTACAACAGAAAATGAATTTAATGTAGCGTTTATATCTGCAACTTTTAATGTACTTGCATTTATACCACCCATTGTAACATTTGTAGTATTTGCATATGGAGCACTTGGTGCTACAGATGTTGAATCAGCTAGTGATTGAAATTTTCCTGCAGTAGAGAAGGTCATACTATATTTATACCTACCACCATCTGTTCCCAAATCGGCAGATATCTGGTAATTAGTACAAACACAATTATTAAAACTCATATTTTTACCATTTGTAACCCCCGGAGATGCTACAACAATAGTAAAAAGATGATGAGATGCCATGGTTCCAGCACCTATACTAACTCCATTACCAAGTGCAGTAGGAGAATATCCTGCTGCTAAAGGCACAAGATCGTTAGAAGTTGCTTGATCTGCTATATTAAGAAAAGGAAACTTATGAGCTGTATCTGTATGAAAATTACCAGAAAAAGTTAATTCTCTAATTTTAAATGTATCATCTTGAAAAAAATCTTCATCTTGATACGTTCTTGAGCCATCTCCTTTGGGAGTTCTAACGTCTAAAGATTGATTTATCCCTAAAGAAGGCATGGAAACACTATCAACATCAAGTTGGTACATAGATGTTCCTATTGAAGTCTCACCCCATCCAGTTGTATCTTTTATTAAAACTGTCCATTCCTTAGGTGAAAAAGCTACATTGGTTGTTGCCATTTGCTACCTCCTTAAAAGTCTAAAGTAAATAATGCATCAGTTCCATCATCTACTGACTTCATTGAAACATCTAACATCATAATATCTCCCTCAACTAATGCAACATTAGTTAAAACAGCATTACTTATTTCCACACCACCTGCATTACTAGCTGTTAATTTAAACGGATAAGTTGTTGTAAATGCACCAGTCTGAGCATCAAAAGTATTAATAAACTCATCTGTTGCATCATCATATTTAACTTGACAATCTAATGTAACTGCCATTTCTGAACCACGATTAATAACCTCATATCCACCTGTATCTAATTTAGTTCCTATAAATACAGCAGGATTATCTATTGTAAATGTGAACGAATTTAATGCAACATCTGCATCTAATACTTCTGTAGCAGTTGCACTTGATAATTTAAAGAAATCAGTATTAACATATGCAGTACCACCGGCATTAGTAGTCTCAGCAAAATCACATGGACATCCTGTTTGCATTGTAGCAGACCATTTATATTGACCACCATCAGTATTCATGTCTGAAGATAGAGAAAAATTAGTCACTACACAACCCGGTAATTCTATATTTTTACCATTGGATTGACTTGGTGCTTTTAATACTAATGTAAATGTATCAAAATCAGCTGCAGTTTCACTTTCACCATATTTTAATGCTTCAGGACTATAACCAGAAGCAACAGTAAAATCTGGACCAGCATTTGAAGTTATATTTTCTAATAATGCTAAATGTCCGGCATCATCATGAAATCTTCCAGCTAATCCAATTTCAACAATTCTCAAATTATTATCTTGATAAAAATCTTTAGCCTTAAAAGTTCTTCCTGCACTACTTCTTAAATCTAAACTTTGATTAACATTTAAAGAGGGCATACTTATAGAATCAACATCTAATTGATACATTCCACTTGATGCTGTTACTGCAGTCCCTAAAGTGCTCTCTCCTAACATCCAAACTTCCCACTCTTTTGGGGAAAAAGCTATATTACTTGCCATTATCTATCTCCTTATTTAATGAAATTTTAGGCTTGCCTTTAGATTTATCTGACTTAATAGTAGCAGAGTCAATAGTTTCAACTTGACCTTCGCCTCTAGCAGGAATCTTATCTACTTCAACAGTTCCACCATTATTCAATTTATTCCATATATCTTTTGGAAATCCTTGAAATGAAGAGCTAGAGCATAAACCTCCACCATCTAAAACTTCTTTTTTTAATTTAATTTTCATATTTCTCCTTATCCTGTGTTACCTAGGTGCATACACTTATAATCCCATACAACAACATATTCATTTTCATCACCTTGATTTAAACTGCAAGAATCCATCCTGCAATTAAAAGCACTTGAACTATCTGCATCTGTCCCTTTATCAAGAGTCATAGAAACATTGTCGTGAACCAAGGATTCTATTCTTGAAACATATCTTAGAATATGGTCTAGAGCTCTAGCTTTAAGGTTTGCATCTCTAAAATGATAAGTAACTGCAATAGAATATTCTCTTGTTTCAGAACTGACATTATACTCAAGAAGATTTGATCCTGTAGGATCAAGCCTTATATATTGATTACCAGCATCTACCGAAGCTCCTATCGTAACTCTTAAAGCATTTTTAAACTCAGTCTTAAAGATACTCTCTA
>CEUX01104523.1_pt1 | contig 17942 bp, 9 predicted proteins | sample 531361 | NCBI WGS metagenome assembly CEUX01 (sample SAMEA2622736, study PRJEB7988) | marine metagenome | isolation source: saline water (ENVO:00002010), including
GAAGGTTTTGATGTGAATACCTTGACCGCTGAAGAATTGCGGGACATATTCATGTTTGTACGTGGAGGCGCAGAAGGAGATGAGGAAGGTGCGCCCCCTTTGGACTTATCGGACGAGTAGCCCCGTCACTATGTTCCTCCTACAAGGGGGTGCTGCCGTCCGACCTTGTGGACAAGTACGAAGGTATGGAAGGTTGGAAGCGATTGGAGTTCGACCTTGCCGTATTGGGCGAGATTCACGACCAAATCAAGGAGTCTACCGAGGATTCCAAGAACAAAAGTGGTGCGGCTATGGAGGCTCGCAAGCGTCAAAGAAAGCGCAGGCTTGATGATGATATGATAAGCGGCGAGGAAATGTTGGCAATACTTAAAAAGCAGGGAATAAGTAGGGATAAGGGGGAGTAACTATGGCACGTACAGGTGGCGCACAAGTCTTTTTCGACGTGCTTGCCACATTTAACGCCCAAAGACTTCTCGCTGATACTAAGACCATCAACACCATGATGAAGGCAGCGTACCTTGATACTCTCAATACCCTTACTGGAGAGTTTCAAGCACTGGGTCAAATGGTCGATGAGTTCACAGAAGAAGTCATAGCATCCTCAAGAGCATTTGAAGAAGCCCGTATCGACTTTGAGAAGTTCGTTAACGTCAGTGACGATTTAGAAGGTTTGTTACCTTCATTAGTTGATAGCATTGTCGCTACTGGTGAAGCATACGCATTTACTGGTGAGCAAGCATTGAAGGCTGCTTCACGTATGGCTCAGATGGGGGCTGTCATAGGTAAATCCACTATTGGTGCTGGGACTGAAATTGGTGTAATGTTTGGTTTGATTTCAGGAATGGAAACCGACGCTGCTATGCGTCGTCTGACCAACCTTATGCAACAGACTGGGTTCCATATGGCAACAAATCTTCAGAAGACTGAAAAATTAAGTGCTGCCCAATTCAATTTACTTCAGGCTGTTGATAAAGAAAATATCTTCAGAAAAAATAGCATAGAAGTCCTTAACCAATTGAATACTGTCGAAAACCGTAGTATTGCCACAATGGAACAGTTGACTTATACTATGAACCAATTCGCATCCCAAGCCAGCCTGACTAATTCATCTATCGCTGAAATGGCTGCTATGTCTGCGGCCTTGATTGAGGCTGGTGAACAGCAGGGTGCTGCTGGTCGAGCCTTGCGTATGATGTATGCTCGACTTGGTGGTGACATCGCTGGTGCAAGAGAAGAGATGCAGGCTATGGGTATTGAGGTTGTCAACCAAGAGGGGAATATGAAAACCCTAAAGGATATAATGATTGATTTGAAGGAGAAGGGTTGGGATGAGTTAACAGGTATTCAGCAACAGAATATCGCTCAGACCGTATCAGGTAATCGCCACTATGTCCGTTTCATTAAATTGATGGAGGGTTTGGGTAGAGTTACTGCTTTAACGGATGACGCACTCTATGATTTTGATTCAGCACAAGAAGAAGTGGGCAGAAGATTAGAGACAAATGCGGTTACGTTAGAAAAATTAGAGGCACAGATAGAAAATGTAGATGCTGCCATAGGTACAGCCCTTCTTCCCGGTATGATTGCTGGTAAGCAGGCAACTTTGTTATGGAACCAAGAATTAGAGAAGTTTGTTTCGGGTAATTATGGGGAAGAGTATGAAAAGTTTGCTAATTTTATGGTCAATATGCGTGAAGTATCGGCTATCGTTGGTCCCTTCATACAGATGCAGATTGCCGCACGTGGTATTGCTGTCGCCTTTGGAACCATGCGGTCAGTTCTTGCTGCTATAAGAGGTGAAACTATTGCTGTCAATAGACAGTTCCATAAAAGCACATCTCTTATGGACATAAGTAACCAAACTACGGAAAACATGAGAAAGGTCCACAAAGCCATTCTCGCTACTCAAGGAGAGATGAATGAGAAGTTGATGTTTGCTGCTGAGAATGAAAAGAGGATGCTACAAATAAAGGAGCAAATGGAAGCAGCAGAAAAAAGAAGATTGATAATATGGGTAGCAGCCAATGAAGATAGGAGAAAGGCATTCATACTGGATGAGCAAAGGGTTCAATGGAATGAACGATTATTGAATATTGGAAATGAATTGAAGGGGCATATGAAAGAGCAACTCAAGTTACTTCAGAATCAATGGGAGATGGATGAAAGAATGTCAAGGACAAGACTCGGTATGTCAAGATTGGAAAATGGGAGGTTCCGTCATGCTACTATATCAGTAGAGAAAGCAAGGGAGCATATGGTTCTTGCTAAGGAAGAATTAAGAGTCCTGACCATGCAGATGTCGGCCCAGCGTGATAGGGCAACATTCAAACAAAGAGAAGTCAATTCAATGCAGGCGATGTTAGCCGGCGAAAAACTAAGATGGAAAGATATGCAAGGTACAGTATATTGGGCTGAAGGCGCAAGAGAAAAATATGAGGCGCAGTATAGAGAATTACGTAGATTAGTAGGTGTAGAGCAAGGTCGATTGAAGGCTATGGAAGGTGCAGAATACCGTTTGAAGGGAGAGTTGTTTCACCTAAGCAGTATCTTGGAAAAGGAGAAGATATACAATGAAATGCTGGAGCAACAAGCAACTTTAGAGAAGGAATTGCTGGCTCTAATGGATGCTCAGTCGAGCGAGGCTCTTTATGAGTGGATGAACGAAAACAATCTTTTGGTCTTACTTGAAGAAGAATTACAAATAAGGGCTGCAACTGCTGACCAAATGAAAGAGCAGGGGGCGAACTTACATAAGATTCTGTTAGAGTCAATGGAGTTGCTTGGAATAATGCAAGCAGACAATCAGTTACAGAAGAAAAAGAGTGAACATATGATGCACCAATTGAAAATGGTAAAGGCACAATTAGGTATATTCACTGGCACCCTGAATGTAATGTCAATAGGAATGCCCATGATGGCTTCTATGAGTAACGATGCTGACACTATGAGAAAGTCCATGATAGCCATGAATCTTGCTATGATTCCTATGATGGGCCATATGGCTATGCAGGCAGTACAAGCAGCCGCCGCTGCTGTTGGTTGGAATAATATGGCAACCGCAGCAAATAAGTTTTGGATGACTCTTGGTGGAATAGCCAGCATATTAGGTGCTATTTACATAGTCAATTTATTTGATGACGCAGCAGCAGCAGCAGAACGCTCCGCCAAGAGAGTAGCAGACCTCAATGAAGAAATGTTGAGATTAGGGCAAACATTAGAGGAATTAGAATCGAGAGAGGGGGCTTTGATAAGAGACCCGTTCCTTCAAGCAAGGCTCGGTCTTGGAGAACAAAGTATTGCACAATTAGCCGGTAGTGCTGATGAAGCAAAGAGAATATATGATGATTTATTGGAACATGAGAAAACAACTTTCAAGCAACTGACCGATGTTGAAAGGAAGTATGCAGAAAAGGCATTGGAGGAAGTAAGGATAATAGTAGAAGCACATGAAGCAGCCGCAGGACAGATGAATGTCCATAACAAGGAACGTGTGGAGGCTTTGCAGGGTTTGATAAGCAGCATGGTGGATGAAAAATGGTGGGGTTACTCAGCCTTAGAGACAATACAAGGAGTAATGGAAGAAGGGGCAAAAATCTTAGGTGGCGAAGGGTCTGAAATGTATTATTCTCAATTGACTGATGTTTTGGGATTACAGGCTACCGCAACCATTACAGAATTAGCCAATGCAGCCATAGCATATAGATTAGCAGGAAAAGATTTCAGTAAGAGTCAATATGAAGTTTTGGAAGATTTGTTGGGGGATAAGTCCTTTATCGAAAACTTAAAATTAGTAGACGATGGTATATTCAAGAGTGTGCAATCAGCAGAAGACTTTTTGGAAAAGTTGCAGCAGATTAGAACTGAAAGTATTTATGCTGGTGATGGTATTAGTGTTGTTGCAGATGACATAAGTAACTTGACTGAAGAGATATACAATTTCAGTGGGGCAAGAGAGGAATTATTCTTTGGTGGTCAGTATGGCAACGTGACTGGCTCCCTGTATCGACAGGTAGTGCAGCAGGGTGTAGGCACACTATACCACAAGAACGAGGTTATCATGAGCAATAACTTCCACGGATTCTTTAATGAAGAAGAAGCAGCAGAACGTATCATTGACATACTCAATGACTACTTTGCGGAGAGATAGAGATGAGAACAGTTGATAGAAAGTATTCATTTTGGTTAGCAGGGTATTATGACGACTTCATTGGCGCACGTACCCTCCCTGACGATAGTAACACTATGGGTGCTACTTACCTATCTTCTAAGAGCCATCATGGTAATCCTATCAATGGGCTGGCCCCACTAAACCCCCGCTACAATTATGCGTGGGTCGAGCGTGGTGATACCAGCAGTAGTGGTCGATTCAGTGGGGCGACCACAGTAGCCGCATCCTCCAATGGCGACCAGTATCTACACAACCAAGGTATTGCTGAATGGTTATCCTATGATGAGAACCGACGTGGCGCAAACAATTGGGAGGGGCGAGCGCAACTGGAATATCCTGACAGCCTGACCAACGCCAACCGTCAAATATACAACGCTCAATTTTCCGCCCCCAACTGGACTACTAACTATGCTGCGGCTGATGCCAAAGAAGGACTTATGTGGTTCTGCAACGGGTATGATACCAGCGGCAAGTATTGGATTCCCACAGGTAACACTGACAGCACTGGTGGTCGTGGTGCAAGAGTAGAGTTTGATGACGGCAGTGGGGGGTCTATCGCAGTTAATAGTGGGGCATCAACATCCACTTCACCAACTCCTTCTGCATCAACAGGGCAATTAGCAGACTTCATACAGTATGCTCATTTGACTGCAACTTATATGGGTGAACTTAGTGACGAATCCGGAGGTACAAATGAACCACAGGCTCTCCTAACACCCATTCATTCTCCAGCCAAGAAACCATTCTTGTGCGTTCAATCCAACCGTAATCTGAATCCACCCACCCAAAAGATTCCTGACCCCGGTGGCAAGCCAGCAGTTATCTATGATGGAAACCTGAATAGTATTGGGGACTATGATGTATTCACCATACGCTTCTGCGCTCAGGCATTCAAAGCCGATGGAGCCGAGGCTGATTGGCAACTGGATATAAAGGCCGGATTCGGTTCAAACGCTGTTGCCATTGGTTCTACCGCTTCTCAGAATACCTATGGAGTTCCTGCCTTTGGAGGGACACCACTGATTACCCACACCGTTGATTCAACCGGCACTGGCTTCAAGTCAGGATTCAGTGCCAAGAAAGCATTCCTCGATTGGGTAGGTAATACTGAGCAAACAGCAACTACCGTTGACGATTGGTGGCAAGACCTTGATTTTGTTATGGACTACACAAACAACCAATTTGATGTGTTCCACAACGGCACTCTTGTATCTGCAAATGTTTCTTTTGGGACATCGGGTAGTGCATCAGACATGATAGGCTTCCAAATTGACTTGGGACCAAAAGCAGGAGGAACAGGCCACCAAGACAATAACTGGCAAGGGGTTCTTCTGCTCGACCGAGCATCTATGTGCTTCCCCCTGACTGACCATCCTGACCAAACCAACATTCCTGATAATGAAGTAGCGATGACTAACATGAAGTGGGATAGTGGGGTCAACAAGGCTTCCACATTGAGCCTGACTGTGGCCGACGATAAGAACGTATATTCATCGAAGGTCAAAGACATTATACAAGCATCCACATACTCCTACTCGTCCCTACTGGTTTTCCGTGATAACAAAAGGAGTAGACACGAAGCACTTTCGGGAGAAGACCAGTCAAATTGCGGTCGTCCAATATGGCGTGGCACTGTCACGAATGTCTCTCAGACTCAGAAGCCGGGAGGAAAGCCCGGTGCGTCGGGTACTATCAAGCACAGCAACGTGCTGAAGATAAATGCTACTGACTATTCAGCCCTACTGGACCATCAGATTCCCAATTGGGAAGTGGGCCAAGGTGGTGATGCTGATTCAACACAGACTATCAATTTCATGCGTGGTGAAACGCAGAACAAATTAGATATGTATTATTTTGGTGTTGAAAAATTACAAACGGCCAATGCTAATCTTGGTTTCGATTATGGCTCAGAAAGCACTTATGTTCCCTATGTTGATAGTCGCATGAGGCGCAACTCAGCACATCCAATACAGGTCTATAACAATGAGAATGAGTTAGGACCAAATGATGCTGAAGATAATTGGGCATCCCAAACAGTGACAGGGGCATACCTCAATGGTAGTAGCAAACCTGTAATATACTGTCCCGGTGTGATTACTGGCTCAAGTATCACTGCTAAGTTTGAGGACAGCAATCTTGTGGCTGCTGGCGACCATGCTGTAACTGGTGATACTTTAGCATTTGGAAACCAATCACCTCTTCCAGTAGTTGTATTCGATAGTGCTACGGCATTATCAACACAAAATGCGACAATCGTTAACGGTACTTCTAATGTAGTCGGGTATAATCTTGGCACAACATTAGCAAGTAGTAGTGTTAATGCTCCCATAAGCAAGAATATAACCGTTAATGGTGGCTCTATGTTTTACAGCCGTCGAATTGTTAATGGGAACCCCTTACCGTCACCTACTATTGTCCAAGCAACCATAAATACCGCCACTGCTCATGGATTAAGAGTAGGCCAAATGGTAGAATTAAGCGATGTGTTTGCAGTCACCACTAATGCGTGGTTTAGAAATCAGGACGTATATCCTTTGGATGAAAATGAAGAAAGAGTAGGAATAGATATTTCTCCTGTTGAGTCAAATCTTAGTGCCGATGTTGCTATTGGTACTACTACATTGGACCTTGATGATGCTTCGTTATTCCCCACTGCTGGAACAGCAAGATTGCATATTCAGGGAACCTTAAACACCAGTGGCACTAATGCGCTTGGGCAACAAATGTATTACATAACTATATCTTGGACTGGTAAAAGCAGCAACCAATTAACAGGTGTATTAGGGGTAACACAACCTTATCTTGATGGGGCAAGAATAAAATTGTTAGCAAATGAACCAGCCGGGCTTAATGATGTACCAGTAGCAGTGGCACAAATAAATAACAGCACAAGTTTTACGGTGTGGTATTTATATGAAGGACCAAAAGAAGATTTACCAACAGCAACTCTCATATCCTTTGCTGGTGCGGGAACTCCAGTAGTAACTGGTACTTACTTTGCTAATAATAAAGTTGCAGCAGTGGACGTGTCCAACTTTCCTGAGACTGGTAGTATAACTGGATATGACGGGTCCCATGATTTTGCCTATGCGGGAATAGATAGGGACAATAATCTTTTCACTGGTGTTTCGGGATTCTCAGGAACTCTTTCGCCCGGTGCAACACTGGCTTATGGTTCAAGTGGTTCCTATACACAACAAACAGAATTACAGATTACTGGAACTGGTCTTGGCCTAAGCAAAACAGATTACATAGGGCTAAATGCTACAACAGGAATGGATGGTCTATGGAGGATTCTTGAAGCACCTACTGAGTCAGGAGGGAATACCAAAATAAGGATAGGTCTTAACTATGCAGCAACTCATGACGGTACTGCGAATGGTAAAGCCCGTTGGTCAGATTCCACAGTAAGATTAGCAGGTAATTGGGACCAAGATTACCGTTCAATCCATGCTCGGTGGATAAGAGATGTAGTGGCATCTAAGTGGACCCAACATATGTTCGGTCGCATTGAAAAGAATCCTGCTGGGGTGGCTGCTTTACAGGCAGATTATACAGTAGGAGGAACTGAATTGCGAATAGATAGTGCAGGTATCTATTCTGCTTTGAAGGATGGTGGCTCGTTTGAAATTATTGATGCTGACGGCAACATAGATGCTGGAATATGTACCAGCGCATCCGGCGTGTCTGATGTTTCGATAACAGCGGTTACCGAGGAAGTAGTAACTTGGTATTATGACGAAGCGCAGACTACGCCCTTTCTAACGAAAAGATATGTTAGAATGCACGTGGCCGGGAATACTTTGTCAAATTATCAAAATATAAGTATTAGGGGTTCTTCAATAAGTCAGTATAATGGGGATTTTGAAATAAGAAGTCTTGAGAATAATGGGACTGTTTCACAATCATTCCGCTTAATCCCCAATGCAAATTGGGACGGTGTTAAGTGGCAAGGCTCTCCCACTACCTTACCAACTGCTTCGGCTCTTAGTGGCTCATATTTGACATTAACTCTTCCTACTAATAATATGTTAAGTAGGTCCCATAGCACAGGGGCCACTATCAAAGTACGCTCTTTCAAAGATGATTACAAACATCTTTGGGTCCTTTGGTCAGACATGAGGAATACCGATAAAGCAGATGCCAACGGAGGTAAAAAGAAAAGTGACTTTGGGCTTCTATATCCTAACAATCAGAATTATGGGTTGACACTCCAATGGGCCGAACAAGATGTTAATTCTTATGATGGTCGTGATGCCTTTACTGACTTAAAGATTGGTGAAGATGTTGATATATGGGCTATGGATGCTATGGTTGAACCTGCTACTGGGGGGCTTTGGTCAGCCCTCGGTTCCAACAGCGAAAGTAATACTATATTCCATAATTGGGAAACAAAGGCTGGGACATTTATTATCATTGATACAAGTAAGTTCTTCAATTTGAATACCGAATCTAATCGTGGCCGCACAGGTCAATTATCAGGTGGCTCAAAGGAATTGGGCGACTTCCTTATCGAAACCGAAGGATTCCCTGTTCTCATTGATAACTACTGGTCCCAAGCACCAGCGACACCAAGCACTGCTGATGGCGGTATAGTAAGATACCATCCAAATGCACAGAACTTTATTAGCGACCCATCACTTGTAAGAAGTGACATAGTAATTGGTGATAAGTGGATTCAACTTGAAGATGTTTCTAAGTTCGCTACGCAAGGTATGGGTAAAATAGTCAGCCAAAAAGAAGACCAAGTGTGGTTTTATTGGTGGACTAATAAGGGAGTCAATTTAACCATTAGTGCTTTAGCAACTACCGGAACTACTACTCCTTACGTTACTGAAATAACTACTACTGCCAATCATGAATTGACAGAAGGTATGGAAGTCACAGTAACTTGCACAAGCAGCACACCAAATGTAAGTGTGACTACAAGGATAAGAGACGTCTCAGCAGCAAATAAAATTAAGATTGAGGTTCCAGCGCAAATAACTGGCGCAGGCACAAATGGTTCAGTAGCCGATACCAATAGCCTATATGTTGGTGATAGGTCAGTAATATTTGAGGGTAGGGCTGCTGACGGAAGTGGTAATTGGAATGGATTTTCTTACAATAGTAGTGATATTATCAATACAGGCTCCAGTAAAACAGCAGAACAATTGCTAATTGATGCTGGGAATGCTGGTGGTGTTTCAGTAGCAACTTTAAGAATCACCACAGCAGATGATGGGACCAGCCCTGATTATGATGACTTAACTGCGTACAATAGCCTATCCAATATCTTCCCGATGCGACTACTAATGCAGTTAGAAGGCTTCGTGAAGAGTGACAATAGTGGAACCTTCTATGAGCATGATAAGGTGAGAATGGCATGGAATGATTCTATGCTCAAGGTATGGTTAGGTCAGGCTGTTTTAACCACACCATATGACATTAACACAGTACCAATAAGCAACAACATGAACACATCGCAAAAGAGTGTTGAAACAAGTGGTATCGGAGGATATATTACTGCTATGACCACTGCTGACCCCAGTGTTCTAACGAGTGCGGGTCATGGTCTTTCCAATGGTGATATAGTCACGGTCACCAATGCCGATGAGGTAAGTGGGACAAGCCTAACAGTAGCAAATGCTACTACTAATACTTTTACTGTCGGCAAAGCATATGATGGTAGCGGGGCTTCTGCTCCTATGTGGTGGAAAGTATCTGAGTTTGACGACTTTGGTTCAATTAACGACGCAAGAAGTAGCACTATTATGGGTCTGATAGCATCATCAAGAGAAGGTAGTGGAACTGGTGATACTAACGGTGAAACCGTTACCTACTCATGGCTCGTCGGTAGGGATGGTCATATATCCTATCGACCCACCTATGGTTCAGGATTTTCTTTTGTTGCGAATGACTCCACGCCAGCGAATAATAACCTAATTATCTCCGATATGAAGGCCCAGTCGATGAATCAGGTCAGTAATGTCCGAGTCATCTATGCTGGAGGTGCGTCTTTCGTGGATTATCCCGCAGCAACACTTGGAACAAGAGCAAGATGGAAGATTGTTGATTTGCCAACGGTGTCTAACCAATCCGAGGCCGAAGCAGTGGCAAAGCAGGAATATAACAAGGAGAAGAAAGCACCATTGAGCCTCAAGGCTAAGGTGCAAAGATTGGATAATAGCGACCCCTTTGATGGTGAAGGTGATGTCCTCCTTGATAACGCACGATACGGCTATATTGCCGACCCATGTAGGCGTAGCGTAGGATTCTGTGCTACCTACTGGACAGCGCAACTCGGTGGTTGCATGTTCCCCGGTATGGTCAGCGCACTTAACGGTCCACAAACAGGAGCAGCAGATACAGGCAGCGGCACAAGAACATGGGATGAGTGGTATTATTGGTATGGGGCTAATAGCGTAGCCTATGCTATGCAAATAGTCGATATTCCACGTGGTATGCCCAAGACATCCGAAGCCACACCAAGCACAAATTATATCGTGGACACGCTACGCATAGCAATTGTTCCTGACGATAGTGCAAACGCTACTCTTACTGCCGATGACAACCCACGATTTAAGATATGGCTTGGTGACTTTGAGTTCAAGAATACAGCGAGTAGTAATTCTCCTGACAGGACAGCGTCAAAGTTGAGCGAGAGCAGTATCGTGGTGCAGGGTAATGGTATCTATGAAATTGGAATACCAAGCACGTATTGGTCCAGCGCAGGAACAGCCAAGATAAGAATATCTGTAAATTATGACTACTTATTGGCCCTTCTAAGATACCGTTGTGGTGACACTACTGCGAGCAACTTCTTCAGACCAGCCCATGCGCCCTCAACATTCACAGCGTCATATGGTGCCTATAACACAAATAGTATATTCCCATTGGGTATGAGAGAATACAGTGAGTTGGGTGGTTATGGAGAGGAAAGGTCCGAGTGGTATGCCCCAAGAGTCCTCATTACTGATGATGTGAACTTTGTTCCCGCAACCACAGTTGATTATACAGATTCTTTCCTTGGTCTAACCAATGAGGCTATGGTAATCACTAATATGAGTTATAGTGTGGCTGGTAATAATGTTGAGAATCTTGTATTCTCTTTGGAAAGGGATGCAGCACGACAAGCAGTAGGGTTCAACACTATGTTCCAACCAAACAACAGGAAAAACCAATTGACCGCAGGATTAGACCGAGGACGAGCCACTGAAGAACCCAATGGTCCTTGGAACCCTGACTGGATTGGTTCATCCGTAGGTGGTGGAGGGGCCGGTGGTAGGGGCAGCGGTCCAGCAACAGGTGGTGCTTTCACAGGTGTAGGTGGGTGGGGTGGTGATACCAACCCTAACACCAATATGTCCTCCCAATTTTCACCATTGGAGAACCCTACGCCAAGCGGCCCTGATAGCCCCAGCGCAAGTACATCAGCAAGCCCCGGAATAGGCTCAGGTGGAATTACCAAGGCTTTCAATAGGAAAATCAAAGGCACTATGGACCTAAATATAGATGCGCAAGTAGGGGGCAACTTCTCTATTCTTGGGCAAAACAAGGCTGGTGCAGTACCTACTACATCATCGGGAATACCAGCCGAGATACCATTCACCCCATCCGAGGGCGCAGCAGCATTAGGGGATAATGGGCTTATATTCCCCGGCACAGTAGGAGAAAGCACCTATTATCCACAACATTCCTTTACTGCCAGCGTTCCTATCCCCAATAATGTCAAGAGTAAGTTTGTAACCATTAGTGCAAAAGTCTCTTTGGTGGGGGATTCAACAAATGTAGGTGTTCTAAGCACTAATGTTTCTCTTTCAGGGTATAATGAAACAAGCACAACTACAATTAGTGCTGATAATAACGGCACTACAAATCTCTTTTCAGGAATTGTTAAAGGGGCTGATGTTGCCGGAGGAAGATTGACCATAACAATTTCAAGAACCCCTGATGATGGCACAGATACGGCTAAGTATTCTTCCATCGTGGTCAGTAATGTGCAGGTAGGTATCAATAGATATTCAGTGGATGGAACACCAATGGCTAACCAAATGACATTCTCAGGAAACTAATCGCCTAACACGGGAGAATCGCCTTCGGCTACATCAGCATCTATTGATTCCTCTTCATTCTTTTCAATCCATTCTATTTCATCTTGAGGAACTTCTTCTTCAGGATATATTGCGTCTACTGGGCATTCAGAAACACAGGCATTACAATCAATACAAAGGTCAGGGTCAATAATCAGATAAGTGGGCATCTCTTTGAATGCTTCCACAGGACAGACTGCTACGCAATCTTGGTATTTATGATTTACACAGGATGAAGTCACTACATGAGTCATTTAATCACCTTCATATTTGTTTCTGAGAGATAGGATGAGTTTCGCTTTGCGGCGACCCACCCCTTTGACCTCCATAAGTTCTGATTGCTTGCGTCTTGCTCGCAACAGATTGGGTATGGAGCCGAACTTATCGAGTAGGTCTTTTGATATTCTTTCTGTGATGCCGGGAAGTGCAGTAAGGCACGCTACACGTGCGTCAGCACTGGGACTACGGGACTTCAGGCCACGAAGGTCATTCTTCATGTTGGCTTGCCCTACAACCCTCAATTTAGTGTGCATGTTGACCACGTAATCAACAAAGTCATCCATGCTGTTAACCTCCATGTACTGAATCTTTGGAAAGCGCATGAGAAAGTCCTGTTTAAAAGATTTGATAACTCTTTTCATCTTGCTCATTTCAAACGCTCTTGCTTGCGCCCCACCCTTTCTTACATACGGCTTCAATTGGGTGCCATAGACGACAAGGATAGGCTTCTCAAAGGCTTCTTGTAGGTCATGTAGTTGACCAACGATTGTGCGACTCCTACCATGCCCTAAAATGCTATGATATAGGTCGTTTATCTCTTTGGCTTCGATGCCCCATTCACCCATGATATAATCCGCTACTGGCAATCTCTTTATCTCGACCATGCCATCAGGCTTGACTCGCTTATCCCCCATTCGGGCTATCAGTTTGTGCTTGACCAAATCGTTCTCTCGGTCATCCACATACAGGACCATGAGTGTTTCTTAAACATGGTGGTATTTCAAGAGCGTGGTTCGGCTGAACCGTCATACCGCCAACACTTGCCCACGCACAGGTTCCGCTTGATGAACCATGAGCATGAAGGGCTGTTCTTGTAATTAATATTGGTCCTTATGCCCTGCCTTGAACGGGAGGGTCTGAAGTCCCTCCAATCAAGTCCCTTGATGTAGTCAAATATGCTGTCTTCTATGGCCTGCTTGTCCTCGGCTGTCAAGGTAGCAGGGTCAGCAAAGTCTCGTAGCATATCAGCCATATACTGCACCAGTGCCACCCTTACATGATGGCTTGGATTCTGCACATTTACGGCCCTCTCAAGGCAAGGTATCATTGGTATGTCCCCAGCCTCGGATATATCACCAATATACTCCTTGTTCAACTCCACAACATCCTCTATCTTGTTGTTTGCTGACCATCCTTTGAAATCAAAACCATTGGTAATCTGACCGTTGAACGGGTCATGAGCAAACATACCCTGATGTGGCTTCTGTGGTATAGGATATGACATAGGTTGCGCCTTGAATGCCATTGGGTCAATCGGGATTGCCCAACGCTGTCGCTTAGGATTGTATGTGCCGGGAATACGGGTCAACTTCTCCGCATACCCTACACCATCGAGGGTCTTCAGATTCCTTGCCATGTGGTTCTCATAGGAACGTAGCCTGTGGTCCCACCCCTTGCCCCTGAGAGGCTCTTTGAACAACTGGTGGACATGGAACCCACGCCCTGTTGCTACCAGCCTAACATCGCCCTTCAATCGGGACAGCAATTTAGCCACATCAACCTTGACTTCTTCAATAGTGTATTCAGAATTGCTATCAAAATCCCACCATGCTCGGTCATACTTGACGGTAGTGTAATCGACCCTTGAATTATCAAGGGATTCAAAGGAATAGAGGCTGGTATAGCAAGCCGAGCGAGGACCGAATACCCTCACGTAGTTATCCCACTGTTCACGATTCATGCACAGGGTTCTTTTCAGCCCTATTTCACGGGGGAAGTCAAGAGGCATTCTCCGTCGCCCCTGCCCATTCGTGTCCACAGTCCATACAGGTCCGTACTTCAATCGTTGATGCGGGACCATCCACTTGACCAGTTACTAACCTCATGATGTCCAAATCAATTCGCTCGCTTCCACATTGTTCACAATATTTTTTATTCATTCCATTCACCTACGTGTTCTTCAAGACTCCAACCTGCTCCCATTATTTCAGTTTCACAAGCCATATTAAAATCACAATAATTATTACAGAACCAGTCGCTCCAATTCATTTTCCAATCCATTGTTGCCAGCCCCTTGACCACTTGGGATAGGGACTTCATAAAGGCGTTCTGTGTTCTCTTACCAAACGGCTCAATATAACCTATTCCCTCACTATCATTGAGCCATACTTCAATCTTACCTTTCATCTCCTTTTCAAGTAAATCATACACAATCTTTTCATTAGTGCATTCGGGATAAAGATACAAGAAGTGGCTGGTTTTGCCCCTACCCATGCTTTCCAGCATGAAGGCGTAGTATGCCAATTCTTTGCGAGTCTTTGTCTGCTTAGTGGTACTTAATTTACCAGTCTTCAATTCAATAAGAGCAAGGTCGCCCGTTTCAGGATGCTGCACAACACCATCAATCTTACCGACGAGAACAACAGGGTAGGAACCAATAGTCCCATCCTCATTCTCCCATTCAACCGTAGTCCTGTATTCATGCTTGACCTCAAACTCAAGCGGTCTGAAATTAGTAGCACCCCATGACTCCAATCGCTGCGTTTCCAAATTACTTAGGCTATCAACAGCAGAATGCTTGTAGGGTTCATGCAGTTCATCTTCAGGGTCGATGTCGAATAGCGGGCGTAGGTTTTCTGACACCCCATTCTTCTCTATGTTCCCATACATATTCTCCAGTGCATGATGCACAGCCGAACCATGTATCATATATTCGGTGGGGGGAGAGCGTATGCCCTCTAACTCCACGTTTTGCCACCAATATTTGCGTGGGCATTGTATATACGTCATAAAGGATGACTTAGACAAACGTATAGGCCAACCATTCTCGACCGCCTTGACTGGGTTATAATGTCCTTTGACGCTGTAATCCCATTCACTCTTCTTCTGTTCCATCTTCTGCCGCCTCCGGCACCGATGCACAGGCTGGACACTTCTCTTGTGCAGGTATTCTGCCTCCAATATCCGGCCATACATACTCCTTTCCACAATCACAGATTTCATCCTTCAGGTAGCCTTGTTCTGCAAGCAGGGACATGACCAAAATCTGTATGCGCTCAAAGTCATACATAATGGCTTGCGCCAAATAATCTATTCTTGTATTAACCAAGTCGAGCAACTGTTCGTGGCTCTTAATCATGGTCGTCAATTCTTGTGCTGTCATCTTGCGCTGTCTGCCCATATCTATATCTCCTGTTCACGGCTACTTATAACCATTCCACTGCTTCCTTGCCCTCAAGGGCATTCATTAACTGTTGATAATCCCAGCCCACGGCCTCATATAAATCCTTCGCCTTGTTCACCACAAATCGCTCGACCATTACATAGTAGCCGAGGTCCGTCTTCTCCATGACCTTCGGTAGCCATGTGATGTCGGGGAATGCTATGTATTGCCCCTTAGTATTGAGTGCGATTAACATATCATCCCCCTTATTGAAAGAATGACCAAGGTTAAGCAACGCCCAGTCAGCACCGGCTGATGGTCCACTAAGGACTTTGTAATCCCAAAGTTCCTTCTTGAGCGTGGTCTTCATGAGTAGGTCCTCAACATTCTCACCATTAAGATACTTACCAATGAGGGTGGTCAATCGTTCAGTTATTACGCCTTCTTCCGAACCATCGAGCATACCCACAAGAGCATCCTTCAAGGCAGTCTTCATGACCTTTGGCATCCGAGCCTGAATCAATTCAATACCCTTGATGTAATAGTCCGGTTCATCGAGAGGTTTGCCCTCCCATACTATCTTTCCAGCATAGCGATTCTTAGCCTTGAGGAAGAATGATTCACCATACTTCTCAAACTCGGTTTCAATAGGGGCAAGAACATCATTGAGTGTGGCCGTCAAAGCAAGAGCCTCGTCCACCGTAGGGACCAACACGAATGCGCTGTCAGTATGGGCATATATCACATCATATCCCTGCTTCACGCACTCCTTGTGCAATCGACCCAATGTTTCCCTGCTGGTGTAAGTAATAGCAGCGGCTATATCAGGGTGATACAGACCATACTTCTCATCACCGGACACCCCATAGAGAGAAGCAATCAGGGACTTGGTAGCAAATTGCATACCATCCCACATCTTCTTCTCAGCAGGTGTTTCAGCCTCACTCATCAACATCTTATACTCATTCCTTCTGACGGTCAACTTATCCATCGTGCGACCCAACAATCCCTGCGTAATGGGGTCGAAACAAGTCCCGTTGCCACAATCAACGCCTGTTGGTTCAAGAGTAGTCCAGCATATGTTGTGTAGATTCACGTTGCTATGATACATGGCCTTGATGTCAAGGATTGCAGTAGGCCCATACAGACCAGCCTTTGCATCCATAATGTCAGCACCAGTATATTCGACCTTTTCAAAGCGGGGTTTGCTGGGAATGCGCTCAGTAAAATTGGGGTCCTGTCTGAACAGACAAGTTGCCAATCTTGTAGTCATAGCCACCGTTTCAAAGTCGCACTGGCACAGGTGTTGCATGGACACATAGAAGTCGATGCAGTTAATAAGAGCATCAAGTCTCGGCATCAAGTCAACATCCTGTCTATTGTAGTCAAGGTATGTGCCGATGTCGGAATAGTAGGTGTCATGGCCGTCAGCCAATGGGACCTTTCTATCACCGAGGCAGTGTTCAGCCACGGCATCAAGGGATTGGCCGGGCAATTGCCCATTCTTTAACACCCACAACTTCTTGAATCCAATCATCAGGTCAAGACAAATGCGACCGGGGATAGGCTGCTCCCATCGCTTCTCAGTCCACTTGTATTTGTATTTATGACTCCGATATGGGGACAGACTCTTTGGGTCCAGCCCACAAGCCTCCATACGCTGTGCTATCTGTTTGATGTCAGCACCAACAAGATACCAACCAGTAATGATGTCGGGGTCATGCTTAATCATATGTGCAACAAAGTGTTGTAGTAATGCCCGCTCACTGGTGAAGCACTTCATAGGTATATCAGTCTTAAGATTCTCCAACCCATCGGGATGATTCTTGCAGGGGATAGAAGTGTAGTCGCCAGCCGCATAATCGGGATGGGTGAACCATGTGTATTTGTTCCCTGTGAAACTATCTTGCACAGTCAGGATGGTGATTTCACCACTGTCTGACTTCCATTCCCCATCAAGGAACCACACTCTATGTTCATACTTCTCAAAGGGCTTCTCACCCGCATCAAGACGGTCATAGAGAACCTTGTTGGTCCAAGGTATATCTGCTTCCCATGTATCACACTTCTTACCTATGCGAGTCACATCATTAGGGTGTCTGACCACTACCTTCGTCAGTGATTCACCATACACTCCACGATAACCCGGCTCAGTAGAAAGAACCACAGTATCGAGAACGCTACTGGCATCTATTACATCTTCATCCTTGACGAATAGGTAGGGATAATGACTCTTGATGGTGGCAGTCTTACGCTCACCATCTTCTCGGTATCGAATACGCACCGACCTGTCAAAACCCCTATCGACAATCATCGTCGT
>CEUX01075938.1_pt1 | contig 17921 bp, 12 predicted proteins | sample 531361 | NCBI WGS metagenome assembly CEUX01 (sample SAMEA2622736, study PRJEB7988) | marine metagenome | isolation source: saline water (ENVO:00002010), including
CCTAAGTTAGCACCACCTGAAGCATCAGGAACTAGAGCAGTAGAAGCAGTAATTGTAGTACCTTCTATAGTACCTGCTACAGTTAAAGCACCACTAGCTAGAGTTAAAAGATCAGTATCATCTGTGTGACCTATAGTTGTACCATTAATTAATACATCGTCTATATCTAAAGAACCACCAGATATTAAACCTGTTGTGGTTATATTAGAAGAACCTGTATCTATAGTACCAAAACCTGAAGTTATAGAACCCCCATCTAAAGCACCTACAGAAGTTATGTTTGTTTGAGCAGCAGTTGCTAAAGTGCCTGTAATATTACCAAAAACAGCATTACCTACAGTACCACTAAATACTTCTGAAGAATTTGTAGCATCAGGAATAAATGTAAAGGCAGTAGCTGAATCATCCCAACCAAAGAAACCTATCTTAGCTGCCGTACCATTATGATACCTAAACTCAATACCTCTATCTTTATTATCATCTGAACCAGGAGCAGTATCTCCTCCTAATGTAAATATAGGATCATCTACAGTTATTGTAGTAGAGTTTACAGTTGTTGTAGTTCCATTTACAGTTAAATCACCACCTACAGTTACAGCTCCTGTAGTTGTTATTGTATCTATATAGGCATCTTTCCATCTAACGCCTGTTGTGCCTAGATCAACATCACTATCTGATTGTGGTCCAAATATGTTATCAGCTAAATATACTTGTTCTACATTAGCTGCATAGAAATGTATTTCATCAGCAGTTTCAAAATCTATTTTTGTTTGATCGTCTTCACCGATTTTAAGATCAGTAGCTAGTATTGATGTAATACCTGTTTGAGCAGCATCTACAGTAAATGTCATATCAAAAGGATCACCATCCGTTCCATTATCAGTATCTGTCCAATTTGTAGTAAGACCAGAACCAATAAATTTAACTTCTTTAGCATTAGATATAGTAACTTCAGTACCATCATCATCTTCTAAAATAAAGTTAGACATACTTCCTGCACCACCTACCTCTGAATCTACGTAGGCTTTAATAGATTGCTGAGTAGCAAGTTTAGTAGCTGAGTTAGAAGACATATCATCTTCATCTGCTATAGCCGTACCTGAAACACCTGTGTTTAATACAGGGCTTGTTAAAGTTTTGTTTGTTAGAGTTTTTGTAGTACCAGATACATAGGTATCTAAATCAGTAACAGCAACTTGTTTCATAGTTCCTGCATCATTATATACTACTCTGTCTGCGTCAGCTACAGTAGTGCCAGTAGCAGATGTATCACCATCTATAATATTTAATTCAGTAGTAGTAACAGTAGCACCGTCTAGTATTTCTAGTTCAGCTTCAGATATTCCTGCAGAACCTATTGTAAGAGTTCCAGATATATCTACGTTACCATTTATGTCTACAGTAGTGGCAGCTATCTGTATTTCAGTATCAGCAACTAAATCTAATTGTCCATCAGTAGATGAATATATGTATAATCCAGTATCATAAAAATATAATTTTTCTGTACTATTGATTAGTACATCATCAGAGAATTTAAAATAATCCTCGTCTTCCATCCATGTCAATACACCATCTGCTGAATTAGCATTAAATGTTAATACAATATCTGTATCCCCATTTTCTCCTAAAGTAATAGAATCAGACTCAATAGTTACTGCAGTAGAAGCCTCAATATTTACAGTAGGAGCTGTAACTTGAATTACACTATCAGCAACAACATCTAATTGTCCATCAGCACTGGAATACAGATATATTGCCGTATCTCTGAATTGTACTTTTTCTGTACTATTAATTAAAAGATCATCTGAAAATTTAAAATAATCTTCATCTTCCATCCAAGTTAAAACACCGTCATTAGAGTTGGCATTAAATGTTAATACAATATCTGTATCTGCACCTGTACCCATGCTAACGGCATTACTGTATAGTGTCGAAAGGGGTCCACCATCTCCTGCTGTAGTGCCGTCATGAGTATGCCCAGTAGATACATGAAAAGCTGCCAATATTTGATTAAACTCATTATTACTATGAGCTGCTGTTATTGTATCCCCTGTAGTAAAACTTGATTGTCTTGCTGAATAGCCTGCCATTTTTTATCTCCTACCTGCTGCTGCAAATTCTAAACTAAACCCTTTTAATGAATAGGGGCTGCATGTTTCTGAAGCTGAATCTGTAAATTGTAATGCTACTGCAAAACCAGAACCTACTATAGGTTGTCTTACTAATACAAACTCTGCTCCTCCATATTCTGCTGTTCCATAAACAGAGCTACCATATACAGCAGAACCTTCGTGTGCTCCTTCTATTGATATACTGTTTGGATTTAAAACATCATCAGAACCATAATCATACTCTAAACCTAAGTTTGTATCTAATGTTCCTTCAGGTCTATAATTTAATATTGCTCTATGAAATCTTTTTCTAATACCTGGATCGCCCATAGTCCAGTGTGCTGATTTATATCTTCCTTTTATTGTTATTGTTGAGTTACCTGCATTAGTAAAAGTACTTCCAGATTCTTGTTTATATATATATCCATCATATCCTCCATGTACTGTAGTTTCAACATTAGAAATATATCCACTATCAGCACAATTAGGTTTTATTCCTTTTATTTCTGAAAACTCCCATCTATCTCCTCTAAATACTGCTATGATACCTTTACTGTCTGTTTCATTAGCAGAATCAGAAAAGAAAATTCTATATTGTGTTTTTGCTCGTATAACTAAAGACGTTATGGTATCTGCTACGCTATTATAATTTAATTCAGTAAATCTTCTTTGGACTGGTCTAGATATAACTCCTAATTCTACATCTCCAATTTTTTCTGTACCAGCTATAGTTCTTAAACCATCGGCAGAAAGAAATACAATATCACCACCTACCTCTTGTATGCTTTGCGGAGCAACACAACCTACATTTGTTGTTACTGGTTGCATTTGAAAATCTGCTTGACTATTTCCTGCTATTCTAAATATAGCACTTTCACAAAATACATATAATTGATCCCTAAATACTCTTAAACCTACTATATCACTAGTTACGGATACAGAACCTGCACCACTAGCAGCAGTAAAATCCCCTACAGCATAAGGAGAAGAAAATACTAATTTCTGTGGTGTAGCAGACATACCTGCATAAAAAGCATGGTTTTTAAATATTTTTACATACTTAGGGTTAGAAGGAGCTCCACTAGCGTTTACGTCTGTTACTGCACTATTATTATAATGTGAAGCATTATTATTTCCATCAGCCCATATTATTCTTTCTGTTCCATCCATATTATAAACATCAAAATCATATCTACCTGCACTAGTTCTACTTGAATCTATTTGAGTAACTGAACCTGACCCTGAAGAAAGTTTAAATACTTCTGTACCTCTAGCAGCTATAACTTGGTCTTTATATATAGCAGACATAAGTATACTACCTGTAGTAGTTCCTGAAGTTACTGCATTAGTATTAAATTTAGAGAAACCATTAATTCTTCTATATCCTCCACCTATATCTGGTTCAAAATTTTGCAATTCTAAAGCTTCTCCTGGTGCCATCTCAAACTGAGATTTGTTAAGTACGAGACCTCCTACTAGGTCAACTACATATGGTTGCAACATATCTGGCATTATACTGCAAACATATAATTTTTACGATTTGTTAAATCTGTTCTCATTCTTTGCAAACCAAAACTATATTCCTGTAAATAAACTTGAGCTAATTGTGGATCAGACCTAGTAAGTAAAGTATAGTAAACAGCTCTTTTTACTATAAGGTCATGGTAACGACTTGGGATACTAGGAGTATCACTTGAAGCTGAGAGATCAGTTGGAGAACCATAATAATCAAACTCAACAGTATAAGACCCTTTATCTGGAACAGGCGAAACTCCAAACGTAAGTGCTGAAGTAGACGCAACAGTCTTATATACATATTGTGGCTCTGCATAGTGGTCAGGATTTTGATGTTTATCTGTTCCTACTATCCTATCTCTCCACTCATCCTCATTTAAGTATTTTAATTGTTGAGGATGAAAATTCTCTTTTACACTAACATTATCTACTAATACTGTAGATGATGCTGTTTCATTTTTAATTGTTAAATAATGTGCTGTAGCAGAGGCTTCAAAAGTAAAACTGTGATAACTAAGATCACCTTCATCATTCGATCCTCCTGCAGAAGTGTATGTTCCTGTAGATACGTCTGTAGCTAAAGCACTTGTTCCTACGGAAGCAACTAAACTAGGACTTATAGCTGTACCTGAAGTAGAAGCATTTTTCATAGCAAATGAAACCATATATTGCCTACCTCTAGTAAGAGATACAGCCTGATATACAGCACTAGTACCTGTACCTGCTGCTAAAGATAATGCACCTGAAGAGTATGTAGCATCTCCAGTACCTGAATTAGATTCGGTCCAATTACTTATGTTACTAGTAAATGTGCCATTAGTTAATAGCTCTGTAGGTGTTAAAACAAAACTATCCCAATCTATCGTAGATGCTGCTGTAGACACTGTATACTCTTGTATACCTGCAGTTAAAGCTTGAGTACCTGAAACATATAGATAAGACCATTCTACTTCTGAAGTAGCTATATCTCTTATAGACTTATTTATATTTTCTTTAACCGATGTTTGTATTCCTACTGTAGTAGAAGCAGAACTTAAATCTGCTGAAGTAGCTAATGTTGGTTCATTTAATTCTGTTAATACGTTATTTACTAATGTAATAAATGTTGCCATGTTTTGCCTATGTTGTTAAAGGATTATAAAGTAGTTCAACACCGACTATTGCTGTTACTGTGCTTGCTGTTCCTGCAGTAACTGTTACCTTATCTCCTGCTTCAAGAACTAAAGTTAAATCAGTTAAACTAATATACCCTTCTCCATCTACCGATTTAGACCCTGTTATAGGGTAGTATGTAGTAGCAGATACATCATACCACTCCAGCATGGCTGTTTTGGCTGATGCATTTATATTGCCTACATTTATAAATCGTACAATCCCTTTAAAATTGCTAGGACAAGTATATACATCTGTCCTGCTTGTATTTCCTGGCGTTGCTGCTGCTGAGATAAAAGTTGACTCAACCATGTTTTAGTCTATGGTATATAAACCACCCTATTGCAACGTTAATAGGAAGTAGGGTTAGAAATACTGTATATTCTTGCATTTTAAGAGAAGCTACTCCTAAATACAAAAAAAGTGCCATGAAAATACATAGACTAATCTTTAATAATTCTATTCCTACTTTGTGTAACATGTACTATTCTACTTCGTTGTTTTGAGTAGAAATTTCTATGTTAATAGCTTGTGATTCTGGGATTTCAGCGTTCAGCATAATTCTTGAACTACCACATCCTGCTAGAAAAACAGTAACTATAAAAACTAAAAATAAATTCTTCATAATAATTCCTTAAAAACGGCAGGGGGTAATTGATACCCCCCACCTAAACAGTAATTAAGCGTATGTGTCGCCTGACTCTGTATCGCCTATTGGACCACCAATATCAGCCAATAAAGCCCATACTCGGACTTTAGAGTTAGTATTAGCAGTAGCAACAGTCACATCAAGTGTGTCTGCCGCAGCATAATAGACGAAGAGTTCAGCGAGTGCATCACCAGAAGTCATAGCTCCTGCTGAAGTTTGCACAGCAGCAGCAACGTAAGTCACTGTGCCATCGCCTAAAGCTAAAGTACCTGTGCCTGTTCCTGCAGTAATAACGTCAATTCCTGCGTTAAGTACTACAGAATTAGCTGGTACATTGATCGCTTGGTACACATCTCCACTAGTTAGAGCAGTAGATGTCGCATCTATAACTGTTGATTGTACATAACACTTTGCAACAGCGTTGCTGGACATATGCCCTGCAGTGCCTGCACCTGTTTGTGTTAAAGTAGCCATATCATTCTCCTCTAATCTATTTTAACGTATGCCTGTGCGATAGATTCCGTTCTAAGAACTTTTCTACCATACACATGAAGACCACGAACAATATCAGCGAAAGATTCTGTGTCTCTTACTACTTCTGTTTTTGCTATTTGTGAAGCTGTTGAAACGCCACTAACGTGACCAGCTAAAACAACATAAACATCAGAAGTACTAGCAGATGGCATATTGTTAGACTTATGAAGTCTAAAACCATTTACTAGTTGAGGAACAACTAAACCATTTCGTAATTGTGAATTTGATTCATTTAAGAATTCAGCATCCATCAATTTAGAACTAGTTTGTTGTAGCTGCTCGAAAAAAATCGGAGAAGCTACTGCCCAGCGATTGTCCGTTGGAACGTTCTGAGTGTCTAGGAGTCTTCCTAGTCTAGCAAGAACGTTTGCTGGATCAATTTCGCTGGTGTCAAAACCAGTATCTATTGAGTTTGTTGCATGATCTGCACCATACGTATTTGCAGATGGTACATTCGATTGGATGTTAGACAGAACTTCACTATCGTAAGTATCTTTAAGTGCATAAGCACCTGCAGAAGTCGCTAGAGTTTCAAAATTGACGTGTCCTTGTCTTTCCTCAATATCATCTACTTTAAAAGCAAATGCATTAGCTTTGTCGATGGTTAATTGAACTTCATCGTCAGCTAAGTCTTGAGTATTAACAGAGGAACCTCTAGTATAAGCAGATACAGAGATAGATGGTTCTTTTATGATTCTAACAGTGTCGCCAAAGTTTTCAATTTCGCCAGTATAGTCAGTGTTGGTTATATCTTCAACAACTGAAGCTTTACGGAAAAATTTAAGAACCTTTTGACTGTAAATTTCAGGTAAGAAATTACCTGATGGCAGATTGGTATAACCTGCCGCAGTTCCGATAGCCATAATCGAATCCCCTTCTAAGTTAAGTTAATAAATTAACGGATTCGACCTTCCCTCCTTGCTAAGTCGATTTCTTTTTCGTACTTCTCAAATTCGTGGGGTTTCATCCGTCTGATTTCCTCAGCACTCCACTCTTTCTTGCCTTTGGATGGTTCCGACTTACGTTTAGTAGGAACAAAATCCGCAGCAGTCTTAGTAGGTTGCTGTTTTAATGTTCGAGAAATTCCCTTATCGGCTTTATACAAATCTAAAACCCTAGCAGCCCATTTTGCATCAGTATTATTTTTAGTAACACCATCTGCTATGGATGGTGGCTGGTCCTGTAACCAAGTAATAAAATTTTCATCTGCTTTGATATCCATGAAATCAGGATGTATTCTAAGAAGTTCTTGAGTAGCCTTTTCTTTAGTTAGGCGGACTCTGTCTCCTTGTAATTCCTTAATTTCATCTTGCAGAGCTTTGGTTTTATTCTCAGCTTGAGAATGAGCCACAGTCTCTATAACATTATATACATCAGGATATTGCTCTTTGAATTGTGTTAATTCTTCAGGCGTTTTAGGTGGTGTATAATTAGTACCACCTCCTGATGCTTGTTTTGCCAAGTCTAGGAGCTCTTGCTCTTTCGATTTGTGCTCTTCGATTTTAGCATCATAATGTTTTTTTAAATCATCATACCTTTTTTTATAATTATGTTCAGGTTGTTCTGATTTAGTAGACTGCTCTACAAAACTATTTGATTCTTCCTTAGAAGTAGCTGCTTGAGGAAGTTCTTCTTCTTCAGCAGGGTTCGTTTCAGGATCAGGATCATCTAGTTCTTTTCTATAAGCTCCCTGATAGGGAGTAAGTTCTAGTTCTTCTTCCTTTCCAAGTTTTTCTTCGTTCATTTCTATACCTCATTGGGGGCTTTACTCTCTCCGTAAAGGTAGCCCATTCAGTTATTAAAGAGACAGGGTTGCTTTCGCAAGTAGCTGTCGACTAAGTGTTGGGTCTTTCACCAACTGACATAAGACCCTTATCGTTCATAGTATTCAGAACGTTAGAGCCTATATATTCTGTTAAATTCTTTGGTATAATGTATTCACCATTGTGCACATTTACTGGAACTTTACCTCCAGATTTTAAATTAGTGCCTGCATCTGTAGCAGCTCTTGAGAGCATACGATCTATAGTATCTTTACCATAGAGGGCTACTGCAGGCTGAGAGAGTACAAAGTCACCCTCTTTTAAATTCATTGAAACATCATCTGCCCTCGCTGAAGGAGGGGCTTTACCTTTTTTATTTACAAATCCGTAATTACCTTTATTATACTGTACATTCCCACCCTTGTCAAGTGAAATCTTTCCACCTTGCCTTGCTCCTATACTTTGTATAGTATCTAATAAAGTATCGTCTGCAGTAATTCCATATTCTGATACTGCTGGTTGTATCGCTGCTATAGTATTATCACGTGTAATCCTTTCCATAGCCGCAGCTATTTCTGTAACATTTGTAATTCCATTTTTAGCAGCCCATGTAAGCATACCTATTATATACTCCTGTGCTCTAGCTACTCCTTCAGGATTTGCTTCAAACCTACGCCTAAAATCAAAAGCACTATCTACATCTCCTGTCTCTTGATCATACCCCCCTCTATCTAAGAATCCAGTAATATCTTTATCCCAAAAACCTATCTGTAAACCATCGGTTCTACCAAATTCTACTTGAAAATCACCTTCAAAAGTAATTCCATACTCATCCATTAAGTCTTGAGCAGCTTCCTGTATAGGTTCCATAAATAATTTTGTAAATTCTACAAATTCTGGAGCAGCTTTTGTAGGGTCGTGATCTCCTTGACTAAAGCTAGTAGCTGTCATATCACTAAAGTTTAAATTTGTATACCCTGCATCGTTAGAAACTTCAGGATATAATAAATCTCCTCCTAGATATTGAGCTGCAGTTATAAAAGCTCCTAAAGCAGGGTGTGCAGCCCAAGCTGCTCCTGAAGCAAAAGACAAACCAGCCTCCCTTACTCCACCGCCCTGTAAGACAGCAAACATAGCGGCTATTGTACCTCCGCCTATTACTTCTCCTAATGTACCAGAACCTGGTCCAAAAACTCCTTCTGCACCTGGTCCTGTAGGTAAACCCATTTCTCCACCTAACCTTTCAGCACCATATGATATAGCATAACTCTGTGCACCTGCCCACAGAATCTCTTCAGTATCTCCTCCTGCCAAAGCTACAGCAGCCATATCTACTATACCACCTAAACCAGCCTGATAATGATCTATCTGATTTTGAGACCAACTTCCATTACCTTGTGGACCATAATTTGATATAATATGGTTTATGTGAGTATCAACATATTCATGTGCTGCAGCAGCTCCACCATATGCTAGAGCAGACTTTTCATCTCCTGTCAAATAACCAAAAATAACACCAGTAGCTACATCAAAAATAACATCATGTTGATATTCACCATAAGCGACAGTTCCATCAGGGTTTTTTCCTACAACAACTTTACTTGAACCATTATACCAATCTTTTATGTCTTTACTGATTCGTTGACCCCAGTTTAATTTTTTATCTTCGCCAGAACCTAATTTATCTATTTCTGGATTTATACCTTTAGCCATATCATAGACTGTTGCATCTACTAATGGAGCATCATCTATTGGTGTAATTACTCCAGCAGCATCGTCTGTGTAATCAACCCAGACTTCTTTATAATTTCCTTCTGATTTGGTAAGATATAAATTCTTTCCACTAGGGTCTATAAAACCTGTGGTCATATCCATATCGGTTGCTTGAACCTTACCTTCAGTAATTAGACCTCGTTTTTTATAATCAAGGAAAGTAGCTTTATTAAGTAAAAGTTCAGTTCCTGAAGGATCAGTATATTGGTACATCCTAACGTTTTTTGATGCAAACGCAGGGTCTATAATTTTCTTTGTATTCCCTAAACTATCTCTATATGTAACATTTTTGCCTTCATTAACTATCTCTTCATATGTCCAATGAGCTGTTTCACCTTGCTGTAATGTTGGGATAGTACCATCTTTATTTACACCTATTAAAAATTGAGAAGGATTACCTTCAGCATCTACTGTGTTTATTTGTCTAGTTATTTTTCTTTCACCTGTTAGTGAATTATAGTCCACTTCATACGAGACATCAAAGAAAGGGCTATCTATAAGGTTTTTATGAAAATCCCCAGTATAATAAGGACTATTTGGGTCTAAAGTTATATCACTACCTAGTTCTACACCAAGATTAAGTTCATTTTGTAATTGAGAAGCATCGGTATGCTTACCTCTATCTATAATCAAAGCATTTTGTATATTTGTTGCAAGTTGAGTATCTGTTTTACTTTGAGATGAATCACTACTGTATGTAGAAGGTGTAGTTAAATAATTTGCTCTTGTATATTTTCCTGAACCAGAACCATATCCAGTATATGGGAATTGTTCTCTAGGATTTACATACCCTTCAGGTATTTTTGTTGTAGGGTAGGGAGCAAATCCTGCAGGGTCTGGTCCTGTAGGTAAACCTATGTTAGGATCGTTAGGATCAGAAGTAGTAACTTGTATAGGTCTAGGTGTTGGTGGAGTAGTTACAGTTGGTTGATCTGAAACCAATGAGCTCTCTTGCATACCTATAAAACCACCATCTTCAAATTTTTGTCTATACTTATACATAAGCTCAATATCATCGCCAGCTTTTTTTATATCCCACCATTCATTATCATCTATACGATTTGATAATCCTATATTAGTATCTCCTAAAAAGGTTTCTCTTTCACCAGAAGAATAATCAGGAATTACTTCTCTTTCACTATATAAAAAACCTCTGGGAGTATGTACACCCATACCTTCTGTTTCTGGAGAAAAGGCAAAACGATCTAAAGGTGTGTTACGATAAAGTTCTTCAGGAACAGGATTTTCTGAAGATATAAATTCTTTAGATGCTTCTTTATATAGGTCTCCACTATTATAAGCTTCAGTATGGTCATAACCAAACAGTAAAGTATTTTCAGTAACCCTATTAATACCTACATCTTTTACATATTTAGATTTTGTAAACTTATCTTTTCCTCTAAGTAATTCTTTTGTAAATTCTAAATAATTTTTTTCATCTAAAGCTTTCATAGCACTAGGAAATTTTAAATGCCATTCAGTTCCCATATTGTATGCTATATCAGTAAGGGCAGCTATTTTTCCAAATTCAGTAATATTTTTTACTTTAGCTAGCTTTTTTGCAGCTTTGTGAGCTTTGTTATATTCTTTCAAGAAACGTTTATCTGCAACATCTTTGCTCATTATATATGCAGGTTTGTTAGGGTCTTGTGTACCGTCTTCTAAAAGATTATAAAAAGCATAGTCTTTTTTATCAATTTTAAAACCATAACCAATATGAGGAATATTTACAGTTTCATCTGTGTCCTTTACATAAGTACGAACCATATGTACATCAGGTCTAAAATTACCCTCTAGCCTTTGAATATTAGCTTGTAATTCTTTTTCGTTTGTAATTTTAGCTTTAGCCATCTTCCCTTTTAGACTCCGCCCTCACCCTGTCCTGTAATTGGAGTAACATTACCAGTAAAGCCGCCTTCCCCTGCAGTTGGCGTAGTTCCTGTTCCGATTGTGCCACCACCAGCGCCTGTTGGGTCAGCAGGGTTTGCTCCTGCAGGAACTCCACTAGGGGCTCCCATGTTTGGTTGTTGTTCACCAGAGGCAAGAGCCTCTTCGCCAGTTGTTTGTCCATTTAAACCTCTCAATATTTCGGCAAATATTTGTGCCTCGTTCATATCATTAACTAACTCATCAGGTTCCATATCCTGAGCTATTGCTAGTTCCTTAATTAACGTAGGTAATTTTACAAAAGGAGCAAGCATAGGATTAGCTACAGTTTGTAGTAACATAGTTAATCTTTGTGATCTTACTTCTTTCATCATTACAGACGTTGTACCTTTAGGCTTAATCTCCAAATCACCCATTGTTGCATCTTCATCCTCTGAGAATTGCATATTCCACATGAACATGTTTTCTCCTAGAGGTCTAAGAAGATGATCATCTATATTCTTGATAACAGTTTTAATGCCTAAACCTGCTGAACCCATTAACATAGATAATCCTGCTGCAGTACGACCAGTACCAGTCACGCCAGTTTGACCATGAGTAATACTAGGTATACCTGTTTCTTCGTCAGCAAGTTGCCTTGCCTTGTCATACATCTGAAGGTTTTCTACTGCTGTACTAGGAAACTTAATCCCTGTAATACCAGTACCAGGAGCTCCAGATTGTCTCCTAAATATTTTACCAGGATATATATCCATAGACTGACCTGGTACCATCATGTTTTCGTCTACTTCAAAAATTAAATTGCCAGCTAATGCTAGATTGTCGATAGCCATACGAACATGACCATTCATTAGTAGCTGTGCATCTTCCATATTCTCAGGAACACCTATACCAAAAAATCTGTAAGGATTCTTTTCATAGGGAAATACTTGGTATGGCAATCTTTCTGGTACAAATGGATTTAATACTACTCTTAGTATTTGATTACCGCATATCCAAGCATTTATCTGTACTTGTTCAAGATCAGAAGTATTTTTAGGGATATCAAGTTGTATATCTCTAGCCATCTTGGTATCTAATACACCCCAATATTCTAATACTTCAAATCTACCTTCACTATAGGTAGGATCATTATCTGCATAGAGAGTATGCTCAAAATGTCTTTCTTCATAAGAAGGAGACATAGCTAAACATTCTTCAATAGCATCCTTATCAAAGAAAGGTCTAGTAATAAGTTGTCTTAACTGTGACCTATTCATTCTATGTCTTTCGATAATAAATTCTGCATCTTCCAGACTTAAAGCTGAAGGATCAGGATATAAATCCCAACAAGAAACATGATTTAATCTAGGCACTAATTTCTCTTCTGGATCATAAAATCTTCCTCCATCGTCTGAAGACCATTTATGAATAGTTTTAGTATGATTGAAAGGACCTTTTACTATACCAGTACCGAGTAAGCACTGTTCAAAGATTCCTTTTCTGAGTTCGGAAACTGCTGAAGCATCTAGTAATTGATCATGGATAAGTTTTTCCATTTTCCTAGCTGCTTCCTTTGATGGAGATAATTGGGGTTCTCCCATATTAGATGGACCTGCTGCTAAATTAGCTTGAGCCATATCATCTTCATATGGACCTAATTCCAACTCAGTAGCTTCTGTAGCTCCTGGCGGTAATTCCCTACCATCTCCCTCAAACCCATAAGGGTCTGATTGGGCTTCTAATTGGTCTATTGGCGTTTCTAGGTGAACAAACTCTTCTACACCTTCAGGTACAGGGGTAGATTCTACAGAAATAGGAACTTTACCTTGTGAAAACAAGATATCTACTAACTGCCCAAAAGCAGCTAATACTTTTACCTTAGTTATTTTTACAGTAACTTTAGATCGTTCTGATTTTCTGTAATCCTCACTATCTTCTGAGGTTCCTCTATAGTTTTTGTAAGCTTTAAGCCATCGTTGTTCGTCTGCTAGACGACTATCTTCTGATTCCTTATACTTACCTCGTACAAAACCTGCCAAGCCAACCATCTCTTCATTAGTGATGTCTTCCTGCTTGTCGGTGCCTACGAGTTCACCTAATTCAGCCATAATTAATAGTCCTTTTTGTCAGCCAAAGCATTAAAGTTAGAATCTATTTGACTCTTCTTCATGCCTTTAAGATTTCCACCATCTACAGATGTGGTGTTGCCTTGATTCAAGTCTTTTTTGACCCAAGATTCAGGTTTACTTCTACCTGTAAGTCTTGTTTCATCTTCTTGACCAAGATCGCCTTGTTTGTATTTACTCAATAGCGGCATTGTTTTCTCCTTCTTGTTGGTTGGTTGATAAATTTAAATTTTCTAGTTCTGATCTATAAGCAGCTAGTCTATCTCTATTTTCTCTTTCTTCTATATTCTGATCTCCAAAAGCAGTGCCTTCGTCATAAAATATATTAGCTATACCTTCAGGTTGTAAATCACTACGTAAATGTTCTTCTTGTTCTACACTGTAACCTTGAGGTCTTTCCTCTAAAACTTTTCCATAATCTTGCGTCATAGCATCATATGTTAATCCTCTAGTAGTATCTCTTTGTTTTTCTTCAGTAGGATATAATCCTTGTTGTATACTTGCAGCTAACCTGCTTCTAGTAGTTCCTTCTGGGTCTCCTGTAAAATCTGCAATATCTAACTGACTATACGCTGCAGCATCCTCAACAGATAATTTATCCATATCTGATATAAATTGATCAGGGTCTTGGGTTGATCGTACTGTAGCACCAGAAGGCAAAACAACGTCAGGAAAAACAGAACCTTCTTCTGCTCTTTGTCCATCTACCATAGGTCTAACTAAAACTTCAGCCTGTGCAGGATCATATAAAAATGATTCTATAGTTACATCTATCGCTGGATCGATAAGTTTTTTAGCTGAAAGTTTAAGACCAGTAAGAACCCTGTCTGCTGCTTGGGCAGGTTTATTAAAAAGAGTATTAAGAGTCATTGCAGTAGGTACTATAATCCCTAAACTTTTTAATGTTTTGTTAAGAGTTCCGCCTATATTAAAACCTCTGTCTGCTAATTCTTTTTTCTTTTTTATAAGCCTACGTTCTGCTTTACTTAATATTTTGTTAGATTTTTGATCTATAGTAACAGGTTCTTTAAGTTCTTTTTTTTGTTCTGTTATCTGTAAGTCTTCTTTATCTTCAAATTGCGTTACACCAGCTTGATTAATTTGATTTTCTCCTACTGTTGTATCTACTTTTTTATAAAATTCTTGTAAACCAAAAGGATCATTCCCAATTAATTCTGGTTTATCTATTTGATTTGCTATCATAGGTCTAAACGTTTCTCTTATTGAATTACTACCACCAGAAGTAAAAGGTGTAAGAGCAGACAACGCTAACCTGTCGTAACGTTTTCCTCCTCCAGTCCTGCTATAAACGCCTATATTATTAGGATTTGCCATAGCAACATAAGGATCGTCTGTTACTCTTAAAGCATTACCTTGAAAAGCAAATCTATTTAATATTTTTGTAGTATCTCTACCCTGTAGTTTTACTTGATATAATACACTATTAGGAGTAGTTGCATAATCTACAGGTTGCTTAACTCCTGAAGTGTCTCCTAGAAGGGGTACTGATTTTCTTATAGGTGTATATCCTTCTATCATTATAGGGTTTTCTACATCAAATTTAAGAGCATTAACATTTTGCCACTCTATATCATAGTTTAAATTAGGATGAACACTAAACCTAAACAAACTATCATTTTTTCTATATTCTCTGGCTTTAGAATCATATAAAGCATCTGCTCTATTTTGTATACGTGCATCCACATCTCTTTTTATATCTTCTATGTCATATCTAAGTGCGTCTTCTTTTGCAATTAAAGATTGTGTATATTTATTATAAGAAGGCTCTATTCCCTCATCTATAAATCGTTGTTTTTTTTCTAAATAATTTCTCCAATCATCTGAATTTATAATTCTTTCATATTCTAAATTTCTTTCTAGTAGTGTTTCTTTTAAAACTTGAATAATAGATTTTGTTTGAGTATAGGTACTAGGGTTTCTACTAGCGTATTGTATATAACCAAGACCATAATATTTTTTATTAGGTTTACCTTGAGCTGTTAGTATCGGTTGTTCTGTTATATACCCTAACTTTTGACTTATTTGACTTAACAATACATTTTTAGTATCAAAATTTACAATCTTAGCTAAAGAAGGGTCTGAATCTATTATAGTATGATAAAATTTTTCAGAAATCATCTGCTGTTGATGCTCTATTATATCTGCTACAGAAAAATCACTTGGAGCAGTGCCTGCAAATATCATAGCCTCATCAATAAAATCTAACATAAATTCTTGTTCTTTTAGTATTACATTACTGTTAGCAAGTATAGCATCTCTTATTGTTCCTAAAGCAGCTACTATAGTTCCATTTGTTCCTCCTACATTTCTACCTTTTATAAATGTATCTGTAATTTTGCTTTTATCTCTATATTTTTCTATAGTAGGAGCAACATCTAGATCACCTGAAGGTCTTTCTACGTAAGTATACTCTCCCATTTCATCAGCCTGTCGTATTTTATCTACGGCTGTAGGCATTTCTTTTTCAAGAAAAACAGGATCAGACCATTCTAAACCATCATATTGATCTAGTGTATCAGCTATATCTATCATAAAAGTAGAAACTAAATTATTAAAAAAGTGCACTTCATTTAAATTTTTTAATAGTTTTTCATTTATAGGAGATGCCTCTAAAAGTGCAGATACATTAATTATACCTTCTGTTTCTGGAAAAAGTTTTTTTACTTGTTTTCTATCTTTACCTTCTGTTATATGTTTAGCTGCTTTAAATTGTTCTTTAAATTCATCAGGAAAATCAGCTTCAGATGTATTTCTTACTATATATTTAAGTAATTCATGGGCAATATCTTGTTTAGCAGAAAAACTTGAATGAAAATTTATATTTTGTAAAAGTCTTGCTTCCCCCATCTCTTGAATATCTTTTATACTTGGTACATATCCAGGACCATACCCTTTCCTAGCAACTTCTGTATTTCCTATTAAAGTATTAAAATTTTCTAATGTAGCTTTTTTATAAGAAGGAATATTAGTATTTACATTACTTAATTTTTCACTTAATAAAGTTAGTAATTGGTTTGTATTTAAAAAACCAGCTCTACCTTTAGAAATAGTTAAATCTTTTCTAGCTTCAGCTATTTTTTCAACTGCTTCTTTTCTTTTTCTTTCTTGTAATTCAAGCTTCTTTTTGAGATTTTGCTTTTCAAAAGGATTATCTATATCATCTATACTCATATTAATACCCAAACACTGGATCATTAGGAACATACCTATCAAACTCTTTAGGTTTCCTAAATCTAGGATGATAATAAGGACTGTTCACTAATCTTGTCATACACATATACCTTAATGCATCATAAGCATGATCATCCGCTTTTGTATCTACATCCTCTGGGTTTGTTTTGCTTAGAGGTAATGTAGGTAGCGTTCTAATCAAATTCTTACAATTATTGAAAATACGTAAACGTGGTTCATCCATATCGTTATCACCTAATCGTTTATGCATCTCTATTTTCCCTGCTAACCTATCTCGGTTAGAAGCCATAAATCTTAAATTTAATCTATTCATAGACTCAGCAATACTAAGCCCATGACCAGTTCGGCTAAAACAGGACTCATCCAAAACAGCCGTCTGGATTGAAGGGTCATCATATTCAAGCTCAAGTATCCTTTCAGCTAATTGCTCCCCTGTGAATCCTTTGCCATATAATTCTCTATATACCCAAAGATTACCATCAAAATCCACTGCACCCCAAAGTACACAAGAAGGGCTAGAGTAACCATAATCTGCAGCCCTAATACGAGCCCAAGAACGAGGAATCTCAAAAGGCTCAACCACGTGTCTAGACCTATCAAACTCAGCAAACGCTGCCCCATCCGTGACATCCCAATCTCCTTCTAATAATCGCCTACGTTCTACTTCAGGTAGAGAGTGTAGTAAGGCTTCATATTCCCCTGAAGCCATAAGATATGGATTATCAGTTAGTCTTGCTGGGATGAATCTTCGCTGGAAGAGGGGTCTTCCTGCTTTGTCCTCGTTACTAGACCCATAACGAAGGATTCTACCTGTTTCCACGTCTTTTGCCCAAAAAGGAGTATTTGGTTTGGTAGGGTCAATATACATTTTTTTAACCCACCAACCACCGACACCGCCTGGATTAGCTGTGCAACGCATGTAAGGTACAATGCTTTGATCCGTAGTCCTAAGCCTTGAACGAAGGTACTCCCAGACGTAAGGAGTTGGGTAATGAGTGATTTCATCGATTGCAATCCAGTTAAAACTTTGTCCTTGATATCTTGTAACATCTGTATCCCTATCTAAATACGAAAATAAAATCGTTGCCCCAGACGGAAATATCCATGTCGATTTACTTTCTCTAAAAACGGCTTCTGGGAAAGCCTTCATATATAATTGCCTACTTTTATCTATAAGCTCTGTTAGTTCGCCCAATGTTCTTCTAAGAAGCAACCC
>CEUX01022013.1_pt1 | contig 17885 bp, 19 predicted proteins | sample 531361 | NCBI WGS metagenome assembly CEUX01 (sample SAMEA2622736, study PRJEB7988) | marine metagenome | isolation source: saline water (ENVO:00002010), including
TCAGCTTCTGCATCTTTTCTTTCTTTGATGCCTTGTTGCACTTTATTCTGCCTTTGCAGTTCTTTAATGATTAAGTCTGCACCTGTTTGTATTGTCATGTGTTCTTTTTGAACGTCTTTTAATACTGCTAGTATGTATGTTCTTGATATTGGCATGATTGATACGTTTTTAATGAGTGTTAATGTTGTCTTGGATGCAAATTTCTCTATATTACAAATGAATATATAAATATGCATTATAATTAAGTATATTAATAAAGATATATATCAACTCATATATATTTAATTAATGATACATATTGTGAACTAATAAAAAAGGTCTAAAAACTGTGTATGAGCATACACATGCGTAAGCACATGCATACTCATAATCACAATCCATAGAACCAATAACTATGAGCACTTATAATCAGACTCATAGAAAAAGAAAAGGAAACTAAGGCTATTTTGCCTTAGTAACTTTCCCCCCAACAATACTAACCTTGCCACCATCGTAACTATAGTTGTCACCATCCAAAGTTAATATGTCTTCCAACTGTGATGCATAACACCATTTAGTTGTGTGCACACCGTTAGGTTTGCCATCTTCACCTACCTCTTCAATAGTAAAGGTACATGTTCCAACCTCGTTGCCTCCTTTGAGACTTCCGAATCTTACGTTAGTTAATACACCAAGTGCGTTAAACTCGTGGAATGGAGTGTCGAAGTTAATCACTCTGCTGCGGCTAGCTTCAAGCCATGCTTTTGGTAGTAAATCCATTTTTTTTCAGTTTTAATTAATAATTGATTTTACTGTCACAGAGTTGGGGGAGACGTAGTAGAGTATGTTGCATCTTTATCATTGCAAAAAAAAATTATAAAATTTTTATTGTTAAATTTGGCTAATGAGAAATGATGAGCATATATTTATTTACGGCAATGTCCCTTCAAGCAAGAACGGGAAGAGATGGACTGGTAAGATACTTATTCACTCCAAAGCAACCCAGACCTACATTAAAGCCAGCAAATTGCAGTATACGCTTTTTAAAAATAAATTTATATCTTTGCTTAAAGGCGAGACAAAACCCTATAAAATCTCATTTAAGTTTGTTAGGGGGAGTAGGCACAAGTTTGATTATGTCAATCCTTTGCAAACCGTACAGGACCTTATGGTCAAACATGGTTGGATTGATGATGACAATGCAGATGAAATTATTCCCGTTTTAGAACAATATGAGTATAACAAGAAAGAGCCTGGGGTAATTATAAGCGTTATAAAACAAGATGAAAATGGAAAAGGATCCAAACAAGTATTGGATAAGAACAGGAGTAGAGGTAGCTCACAAGGATCAACCGGAAAGGAAGATGGTTGTAGAACGAATAGTAAAAAAGAAGGTGGACAAGAAAGACGAAAAAGGAAACACAGTTCAGAAGACCTTCATAGTGGGGGTGAATTGTCATTGGCTGACCGACATAGGGGATTACGGCAAAGGACAATTTTTGACGACTGAGCTTATGCCATTTGATGTCGGTATTGAAGCCACATGATATTTGAGTTACATAACGGCATAGTAGCCATGACTTCGGTAGGTGAGGGGATACCCGAGTTTGCCAATTTGAAGAAACGTAAGAGTTACGAAAAGATTATAACATACTTATTTTTCGTTTACGGAAAAAAGTCGCCCTACGGCAATCTTTTCGAAATGGATAGAAAGAAAGTAGTATCTGCTGATAGACTAGGGGGAGATCCCCAAGAATACGAGAAATTAGAAGCCCTTGAAGGCGTTAAAGAAGCAGTAGACAAATATTTGATGTTACAGTACACACCAAAAGAACAGCTTTTAGCTGGAGTACAAAGAAAGGTAGCTGAGTATTTGGAGTTCTGGGATGCAATGAAAATTGACGAAGACAACCACAAGGTGGTATCAGAAAGTCTGGAAGGAGCTAACAAATTACTAAGACTACAAAAAGAATTAGAATCGCAGGTAAACCAAGAGGCTGCAGAGAGTAAAATAGTTGGTGGTGGTAAGACAAATTTATTTGAAAACTAATGGACAATGGCAACCGACATTACAGATCATGAAAAAAATTTTGAATCTTCTTCTACGGAGAAAGGTATGCAAATTGAGTATCATTATAGGGATCCTGCGATGGAGGAATTTGGTCCTCTCGATATTTATGACGAACTTGAAGAAGTTCAAAAGAAGATAGAACTATTAACTAAAAAAATTCAAAAAGATGGCACTACATGATCCAGGGCATACCATCACGGGAAATAAACTTTTCTCGCAGATGCGACCACATGTTATCGTTGGAGGCAAGCCCACTCACAACAGCAATAGCACATCTATGTTTACTACAAGGACTCGAAAAGACTCCACTTTATTCTCCAGGGATGATAACTTTCCTGAAGTTCTTAGAGCTGGTGGTAGAGAGAATCCTTATGGGAAAGCATGTTGCGAAGCTGGTAAAACAAATGCTACTAACGAAGCATACGATAACAGACAAACTCATTTTGATTATCCGTACAGACAAAAAGGAGCGAACTTTTTCCCTTCTAAATCTATGGCAGTTAATCAATTAGATCAATGTTGCGAGTTTGATCCTTCTTACTTAAAATCAGGTACAGGTGGAACTGATCCATCAAGTATGTTGTTATTATTAAAGAAATCAAGTGAAGAAACTAAAGAAGCTCTAGATGCAGCTAAAAAAGCAGTAGAAGCTGCTGAGAAAGCTGGAGATGCGACAGCTACAAAAGAAGCTGAAGAATTAGTTTCTGTACTAGAAAAAACTATTGAAGATAATAATAATAAGATTGCAGAACTTGAAAAAGAGATAGCAGAAGCTGCAAAAGCTGCTGAAGAAGCCGCTAAAGAAGCTAAAGCTAAAGCAGAGGCTGAGAAAAGAGCCAAGGCTGAAGCTGAAGAAGAAGCTAAGAAAAAAGCAGAGGAAGAAGCAAATAAAAAATAAAATATAAATTATGAAGGCAGTTATAGATAAATTTACTGGTAGATTCATAAGTAGAAAATTCTTAGCGTGGATTGTGGGAACTGTTTTATGTTACGTTGGACATGTCGCTTCGGCTGACTGGATAATGTTAACAACAGTTTACATAGGTACGCAAGGAGCAGTTGATGCAGTTATGAAATTGAAAGGATTGAAACATTGAAGATACGATATTGGTTAGAGTATGTAATAGTTTCGGTCCTTTTGAGTTTTATGGAGGCAATAGATAAATTAAGAAACAAGATAAAAAAGAAAAAATGAAAGTTTGGTCAGTATTAGAAGTAATTAAAAGATGGCTTGTCGCAGATGATCCTACGGAAGCCAAAGAAATACCACTTACTCATGATTTGAATGTGGTACACAAAAAAGAAAAAGAAGTAAAAGTAGTAGAGGAGAAACCAAAACCTGTTGAAAAGTCTGTTAATAAGTCCAGATATTGCTGGATATTAGACAATGGACATGGTAAAAATACACCAGGTAAGAGATCTCCAAAGGGACCAGACGGGAAAACGGTTCTGTTTGAGTATGAATATGATAGAGATATCGTACAAAGGTTAGCATTTATGTTAAAAGAAGCTAAAATTGAACATCACATTTTAGTTCCAGGTCTTCACGATACATTATTGAGAGACCGATGTTCTATCGCTAACTCATACAAAACAGATCTACCAAAATTATTAGTCAGCGTTCATGGTAATGCTGGTGGAACAAAGTTAAAAAATGGGTGGTACTCAGGTAATGGTATTTCAACATATCATTGCAGGGGATCTGAAAAAGGGAACAAGATGGCTGGAATATTCCAAAAATGCCTGATTGAAAGAATGAGTCCTTATGAAGGAAAGCCCATTAAGGATAGAGGAGTTAAAGACTCTGGGTTTTATATACTTAAACACACAAGTATGCCAGCCGTCTTAACTGAGAATGGTTTTTTTACCAACAAGAGGGAATGTTATTGGATGATAACTAATGAGTGGAAGCATGCAATTGCAGAAGCTCATTATAAAGCAATATTAGCAATTGAAGAAATGGGTTTATAATTTAGTCATAGCCGTCATCCTGACTGGCTGCTGTACCTCTCAAAAGGTTGCAACCAAGAGGATGAACAGAATGGTTAAATGTAATCCATCCCTCCTTAGTAAAGATACCTTAATCATTAGAGACTCCATAAGAGTTACAGATACTGTAGTTATTGAAAGTGCTAGTGTAGATACTAGCTTTTTTAGTAATCTAGCAGATACTGTTATAATTGAGAATGATAGAATAGAGATACAATATATACGAAAAGATTCTTTGATATATCTTACCGGTAGATGCAAAGAAGATACAGTCTTTATAGATAAAAAAGTGTATATTACGAAAGAGGTCCTTGTAGATAAAATAGTTGTCAAAGAGCCAACATTGGCAGAAGAATTAGGATCATTTGGAAAGAACTTGCTATTTTTGTTAATATTAATAGCGTTAGGTTATTTAACATTTAAAATTATTAAAAAACGAATATTATGAGTGCAGATGTTACAAAAGGGATAGACCTTAAGTTCTTAGTAACAATGGCAGCAATTATTGCAGCTTTGGGGGGTTTTTACTACACGACATCTTTTAGGATAGAGAAATTAGAAAATGATGTAGCTGAGCTGAAGGACTTAAGCACAAATGTAGTTCGACTGGAAGAGCAAATTAAAATAATACAAAAACAAAATGATGAAATCTATAAAATACTTATCAATCTTAACAATGAGTAGTTTCATTTTTGGATGCGGATCCAATTTTGAATCAAGCGAGGAGTCATCTATAGAAGGAGACACTACTTTTATTGCAGATACAGTTCACGCTGTAGAGGTTGTTCATGAGGATACTGCTAAGGCAGAACCAAAAGAAACAATCAGGCTGGAAAAAAAGTAAAATGTCCAAGTGATTTACAACAACAAGTTGTAGACATAGAGCATCAGCAAGATTCAATTTGTGAACAACTTAAAAAGTTGAAGAAGAAATTGAAAAAAAAGAAAGGAAAGAAAAAAAGAAAGAAATAGGGGATGTACGTTAATACTGAATTGTTTTCGCCAGTTATAATGGATGGTTTGACAAAAGCACATCCTGCATCATTTGAATACAAAGAATGGTGGGAGGAACAGAAACGCAGATGTCTAGAAGGATATTCTGTTGGTGGAGTTAAGATAACTGGAGATTTTTATTGGTATTTAAACTTTTGGAAGATAAGAGGTACAGACCGAAAAACTGGAAGAAAGACATTAATCTCTCCAAGATTTGTAGATATGGACAAGGAGTTCTTTGATCATTTTCAAAGAGCTAAAGAACTGGGAAAGAATTTTTTAGTAGCTAAAAGAAGACAAGTCGGATTCTCCGAAAAGACAGCAGCCCTAATAGGTAAAGAATTTACAATGTATAAACACTCGCAGTCAATAATAACTGCTGGTGAAGAAAAATATGGTCTTATGACCATGAGGATGGTTCTTAGAGGACTAAACTCATTAAGAGATACGGAATTTTATAAAAGGAGAAATCCTGATACTTCTGATTATTGCATGGCTAGATATAAGGAAATAATTGATGGACAACAAGTCTGGAAAGGATATCAAAGTGAGATATACAATATCACATCTAAAAATAATCCACAGGCTACTATTGGTAAATCACCATCATTTATAATGTTTGAGGAAGCTGGTCGTTTCCCAGGTCTTATAGATGCGTACAAATATATCCAACCAGCATTAGAAGCTAACAATGAGAAAACTGGAATTGCTTTATTTGTAGGTACTGGTGGAGATATGGAGAAAGGAGCTGCTGAATTTGCTGAAATGTTCTGGAATCCAGATGCTTATGATATCTTAACCTTTGATAATGAATGGGATGAAGATGATAGTAGGAGATGTGCTTATTTTGTTCCTGGATATAAATTTAATGTTATTGACGATAATGGTAACTCTTTAAAAGAACCTTCGTTAAAGTTGATAGCAAAAAAGCGTGAAGCTGCCAGAAAATCAAAAAAGCTTAATGCTTATCTAACTGAGATCACTCAAATGCCATTAACACCGGATGAGTGTTTCTTGATTGTAAGTGGAAATGTATTCAATGCAGAAAAACTTAATGATCAACTTAGAGTAATCAAACAAACACCTAAGAACGATAAGCTTTTACAGACAGGAGTTCTTGACTGGGTAAGAGACAGTAAAGACAATATTACTGGCGTTGAATGGACTCCTGCTGCTAATGGACCTTTTAATATTATTGAACACCCTGAATTAGATGAAAATGGTAAACCCTATGTCAATTTATATGTCGCAGGCACGGATAGCTATGATCGTGATCTAGCTGGATCATCACCATCACTTGGTAGTATGAGTGTCTTTAAAAGATTTAAAGATGCAGACTCAACAGCAAATTTATTTGTTGCTAGACTAACTGTTAGACCTAGAACAGCTAATGAGTTTTATGAAATGACTGCTAAGCTATGTTGGTATTATGGTGCTCAAAATTTGATTGAGTATTCAAATCTTGGTATTTTTACATGGTATGAATATCACAACATGACATATTTCTTAAAAGAAAGACCTCGTGTAGCTTATTCAAATGTTAAAAGAAGTGTTGTTCAGAACAAGTGGGGAGTTGATCCATCTACTAAAGAATACTGGATAACAAAGCTTAGAGATTATATTGAACTAAATGCTCATAAGATATGGGATGGTCATATGATTGAAAGGCTTATTAAGTATCGTGAAGATAAAACGTATAACTGTGATATTACAATCGCAGCAGCTTTAGCTGTTGTTCATAACATTGACAATCTCAAAGTTAAAACAAGAGCAAGCGAATTAGAAAAATTTGAATTCTTTTCTTACCGAAGTGATAGAGGTAAGATTGGATATAACTGGGAAAAAGTATAGATATGCCATTACCTACTCAAAACATACCTGAATCAGATAAAGACAAAGCATGGGCTAAGAAATGCGTAATGAGCATTGTCATGATGTCTTTGGGTTCAAGGAATATGAAATTTAAAGACAAATTCTGTTATGATCTTTATAATGGGATATTTGATGAGAATGATTTTGATTACCTAAGAAAGGTTGATCAATATGAATATCCAGCTAAGATAAGATTTATACCCTTATTAAGACCTAAATTAGATTTACTCAGAGGAGAGGAAACAAGAAGACCAATCAATTTTAGAGTCTTTACATGCGACACAACATCATTACAATCTAAAGAAGATTATAAGATTAAAGGTTACATGAAACTCATCAAACAGAAATTAGATGAGAAAAGGTTATTTATTAAAAGCAAAATGAAAGAGCTTCAACAAGCTCAAGAGTTGATTGCACAAACTGAACAAAAAGCAGCTCAACAACAGCAGCAACAACAACCGGAATCAAATGATACTGTCACTCCTCCTCCTCCTCAAGTACCTCAAGATATTAAAAATCAAATTGAGATGGCAATGTCTCAAACAGCTATTGATTCAATGGTATCACAAAATGATCTGTCAAAACTAGAGCTTTTCTTTAAGTACGATTACAGAGATCTTCTTGAGCAGGTAACTGAAAAAGGTTTGAAATACCTTATGACAAAATATAACTTCCGAGATACATTTAGCTTAATGTTTGAAGATAAGCTTTGTACAGATAAAGAAATATTATATGTTGATTATAATCCAGGAGATCCTGATCCTGTGATGAGAAAGGTCAACCCACTATCTTTTTACTATTCATCTGATGATGAAGCTCAATGGTTGGGAGACTGCCAATGGGCTATGGAAGAAAGATATATGACAATTAATCAAATCGTTGATGACTTTAAAGATGATCTAAGTTCTACTGATATGCAGAAACTAGATGATCTAGCTAAGAATATGGGTTATACTGACGATTGGAGTTCAGGAATTTATGATAATAGCACAGACGAGTGTAAGTCTTTATATTCTGGTTCTACTGATTATGCTAATAAAGTAAGAGTGTGTCAATGCACTTGGAAGTCAGTAAGAGCCATTAGATTAAAGAAAGTAAAAAACAAGTATGGAGCCAAAGATTTTACAAAATGGCTCAATGATGATGAAACCACCAAGAAAGAAGATAGAATTGATGTTAAATACGTTAATGACATTTGGGAGGGTATTCAAATTGGAGAAAGCGTTTTCATACGACTCAGAAAGAAGAAGTATCAATTGAGGAGCGTAGACAAGTATGGAAAGGTGGATCTCCCTTACGTTGGAATATCTTACAATTTTATCACTCGTAAACCATACTCCTTGGTTTGGGCAGCCAAAGATATCCAAATTCTCTACAATATCATACACTATCAAAAAGAGCTTTGGCTGTCCCTTTCTGGTGTTAAAGGATTTATAATGGATAAGTCTCAACTTCCTGAAGGAATGTCTATGAAGGAATGGATTTATCAAAGAAAGATTGGTATTGGCTGGATAGAATCGGTTAAAGAAGGTATGGTCAGACAACCTACATTTAATCAATTCCAACAATATGATGATACTGTTACTCCAGCCATACAGTATTTAATAAGTATACTTCAGCATTTAGAAGAACTTGCTTCTCAGATTACTGGAGTGTCTAGGCAAAGACAAGGTACTATTGTTCCAACTGACCAAGTAGGTACAGCAGAACAAAGTATAGGTCAATCAGCTTTGGTTACAGAAATTATCTTTAAAGATCATGAAAGAGTTATTTCTAGAGCTTTGACTAGATTAGTTAATCTTTGTAAGATTGCCTGGAAGAATGGTAAAAGAGGTTCTTATGTTCTTGGAGATTTAGGTCAGGAAATATTGAATGTTGAAAAAGGTCAACTATCTAAGGCTGATTATGAAACATTTGTTGGCGATGGAGGTAAAACAGATCAAGCAATAAGAGATCTTAAGCAAATGGCTGCCTCTGAGTATGGAAAAGGCATGATGTCTATGAAAGAGATATTGTCTGTATATAACCTGGACAACTTAAAAGAACTTGAAAAAACATTAGAATTCTATAGTGAACAAGCTCAAGCTAGACAACAAGAGCAACAAGAAAGTGCTCAACAGTCTGCTGAAAGACAAGAGCAGATGAAAGCTCAAGTTCAGCAAATGGCTCAGCAACAAGAAGCTCAGTTTAAGCAATTAGACATGCAGTTGAATCAAGCAAGATTACAGTTTGATCAAGAGAAGTTCCAATTAGAACAACAATGGAAGCGTGAAGAAGCTCAAATGAAATATGCTACTGATGATCAAAGAAACATTAGAGATAATACTACGGATCTTGAACAAACTAAAATAGATGCACAAGTAGAAATGGCTTATCTAGACCAAAAGGTTCAAGAAGCGAGATCAGATCATAAGCTTAAAGTAATGGAGCTTGCAATGGATAGTAATAATAGTGGTGGAGGTGATACGCCTAAACCAAAGAAACAGACGGGAGGTGAAAACAAAAAATCTACTGGTGGTTTTGGAAATAGAGAGAAGGTTAAAGATTGAGCGAAACGAAAGAAAATAAAACCATTATAGTTGAAAGTGAGGATTTACACATAAGGCAGTTAATACGAAAGTATTATAATTGTGGATGGGTATTTGGAAAAAATGTAATAACAGTAATTTGTGATGGAGAAAAGTTTTATATTGATCTATCCAAATTAAATAAAAATGAAATTAAAGAAATAAAACAATTAAGATTTAATGGGATTGCTAGATAGAATAAAAAAGATGGCTTTTGGTGGAGATCTCGGTGAAACAGAACCTGAAGTAACTTCTGATCCTTCAGCAGTTAATGCTGCTCCACTCTTAAATGATGAAGAGATGGCTTTTGAAATATCAGAAAGCTATCTTAAGTTTCTTGACGATTTCAATGAAAATTTGTATCTTTCCGATTTATTGGTCTATAAAAACAAAAAGGATCTAATGAAAAGAGATCGTCTATATCAAAGTGATATTTTAGAAGACGACAAGGCTATAGAACTAGCTGCAAAGGGTGGTTTTTACGATCAACTTAAACAAAAGCCCTATTACGAAAATCTTCCAATCAAAGAAGATCTGTTAAAGTGGCTTCCAGATGTAAAGACACTTAGCGGATTGAAAATAAATATAAACCAGGGTGGTGCTAATGTACAGTCTGGAAATATTCCATTAAGCGATAGTTTGTCGATTTCTGGAGACGCTAATATAGGTAAAGGCGGTATAAATAGTGGTAATGTTAAAATAACTAAACGATTCTAAAATGGCAAAAAAATTAAAATATAAGGGACTACTTAAGCCTAAGAAGAAAAGTATTTCTCAGTCAAATGAATACTCTCCTGGAAATAAAAAAGAAGATGGCGACACTTTAAGTCATGGAGAGTATAGACGCACTCAAGAGGTCAGTAAAAAGAAAGCAGCTAGAAAAAAATGGCATGATAGTAGACCTAAAAAGGAAAAGGAAGTTCCAAAGGATCATGAACTTGAAAAAGAAAAAGAAAGATTAGATATTCTTGAAAAAGGAGAAGCAATGTTTGAAGGACCTGAATTGCCTACTTGGCATGAAGTTGCTTATACAGCAGATTCTCCAGAAGGAGCAAAAACAGATCCTAGTCTTACAAAAGAAGTTGATGTTAATGTTGCAGAAGCCGAAAAGGCATCATCAGAAAAGTCTAAAGCTAAAATGGCTGCCAAGTATGGTGGTAAAATGTGTGCTGGTTGTGGAGGAAAAATGCATGAAGGAGGAAACATAATGAAACATGATCATCCTCATGCAGATTTACCTTACACTCAAGAAGAGTTTGATAAACTTGATCCTGGACATAAAGAAAAACTTTCAGCAGGATTTCCGGGAATGTATAAAATTGGAGCAGATACTCCTACAAAACAACAGTTAGATGCTTATAGAATTAAAGCACAGGGAGATAAAGCGAAAATATCTTCTAAGCCATCTCAGCAAGAGTTTGATGCAATGACACCCGAAGAAAAAAGTTATTATCAATCAAGATTTGGTGGTTATAGAATAAGTAGCGACACTCCAACAAAGGAACAATTAAAAAAAGGCTTAGGTGCTAGGACAGGAAAAAAATCATTTAGTCAGACTCCAGCACCAGGTGTAAAAAAATTATCTGGTGGAGGACACGCTAACTATGGATTAGCTAAACTTAAAAAACGTAAATAAAATGGCAATAGTAGGACCAGGAGATAGAAAAGATGTTTCCACGAAAAAAGTGAAACCTGCTAAGAGGATGAAAAAATCTCTTTCCATGTCTATGACAGAAGATGAAAATCTTTCAACAGATGACATGAGTAATAAAGAAGCTAAACAGTATTCTAAAGCTAAAAGAAAGAAAGCTAGAAGTGCTAGACAACAATACAATAAGCAACAAAGAAAGAGTACAGTTCAGGAAAATGATATTGCAGGTGGATTAAATTATGGAGATGCCGAAACGGCTTTGTCAGCAGAGCTGGCACAGGATGTTAAAAATATTACACGAACAGAATTAGGTTATGTTGGTGAAGTTGATGGAGAGCTTAGAGATCTATCATCTCATTTTGATGAGGAAGGTTCATTCCTCGCTAAAGAGGAAGAACAGGAAGAATTAACTGCTCAAGAAAAAGAAGCTGGAGTTGCTCCCTTCCCAGGTGAAGGAGGATCTAATCCTGCTGACAACAATTTAGGTTCTGATGAATTAGATCCAGGAAGTGAAGGTTTAGTAGCTGAAGCTATAGGAGAGGATATGTTTGCTGACTTATATCAAAATGGCAAAATAACAATCAATGCTGATGGCAGTTGGGATGCAGACTTGGAAGATGAAGATGTTAAAGCTTGGATAAATTTCATGGAAACTGAAGAGGGTGCAGATCCTGGTAAACCTAATGATGAAATGGTTGACTATAAAGGAAATACAGTTCCTTCTTTAGATGCATCTTCTTTTGGTGAAGCTTATAGTAGAGCTAGAGATGAATATGGTCCTGGTTCGACATTTCAATATAAAGGAAAATTTTATACAGCAACAAGTGCTAGTGAGAAAGGATCTTGGTGGGATGGAACTCCTTATGTTTCTGGTGAAACTAGAGAAGAAACTATAAATAGAGTATCAGGTGGTGGATCAGGAAATAATAATTTTGCTCCTACAGAATCAGGTAAACCAAATGATGGAACAACTCAAACTGCTGATTCATCTGGAACTGGATTTTCTCCTTATAATCCAGATTTAGATTTAGATGGAGATGGACAATTTTCTGAAGGAGAATTAGAGTTGAATAAATTGATAATGCAATATGACTCTTTAGGTGCTTCTGATGATACAACTGGACTTTCAGCAATAGGAGATTCAATAAATTTAAAAATGGAAGAGTTAGCATTGGCTGCTGTTTCAGATTCTGAATTGGCTCAAGCTAATGAAGATCCAAATTATACAATTACTGGTGCATTACAAGAAGGAAATAGACCATATGCTTGGGTAGGTAGAGCAATCGGAGATGGAATAGATGCACTTCCTGACTATACTAGAAGTGGAAAGACAAGTGTGTTGGGTAAAGCAGGAGAAAAAGCTACAAACCTTGTTACAAGTAAAGCTTCAAAGTATACAATTAGAAATGCTATATCAGGTATTGGTAAAGGATTTGCAGCATTTGGTGCAGGTTTATCAACTTTAGATGGTATTACTAATATAATAAATGGAAATTATGGAGAAGCTGGTCTTGACTTTGCTGAAGGTTTTGTTCTTTGGAAAGGAGCTAAAGCACCTGCTGAGCTTCAAAGATATTACAATATAATGAAGAATAAGTTTGGAAAAAAAGCAGCACAAGATATGTTTGCTACCAGACTTCTTCAAACTCCAACAGCTCAAAGGTTACTTCCTGGTGGTATGAGAGGCGTTGGTCCAAATGCTTGGACTACAGCTACAAGAATTACTCCTGCTGGAAGAGTTCCTTTAGTTAGACCTTTCAAACCTGCTGGATTACTACCAGCTCCTGGAGGTCAACATGCTGCTACTGGTGCTAGAAATACAGTTCAAAGAGGTGTTACTAAATTTAACACATCAAATGTTAAATCAAATTATGCATCTAAAGTAAAAGCTAATATTAAGTCTATTCCAAAGGCAACTAAATATGCTAGGGTTAAATCATATATAATCAAACACCCACAAAAATTTATTAAAGTAATAGCAAAAAGATTTCCTAATCTAGCTGTTAAGTTGGGTATTGGAGCTGCCGGTTATACTGGACCTCAAGCAGCAGAACCTATTTCAACTGTACTTGGTGCAGGATTAACAGCTTGGGCATTATATGATATATATGACATTGTGGATGAAATTTATAATGAAATAGAAGGAACAGGAACAAGTCTTGAGGGTTATGGAATTGATTCAGATGCAGAAAATGCTTGGAAAGCAGGTATTTACGGAACATCTAAAAATTTAGTTACTGGTAAATATGAAACATTAGCTGAGAAACATCAAGCTAATCCTTATTATGGACCTAAGTTTGCTATGGGTGGAAAGCTTTATAGTAATGGAGGAGAGACATTAAAAGAAAGGAGAGAGAAGCCAGGAAGTTCTAATGCTGGAAAATATACAGGTGAAACTACTTTAGGTGCTTCAGGAGGAGCAGACGCTGGATCTTATCCAGTAACAAAAGATGGTAAGCCAAGTCAAGAAAGAATAGATTCTTTGAAGAAGCTTGCTCATAATGCTCCAAATGAAAAAGGATTACTTAATGCTGCTCATACTTATGCTAAAGATCATGGATTGAGTTGGGCTAAAAGTGGTGGTAAATTAGATCATCAAGGAAGGCATAATAACATGAATGATGCTTCGTATAATGCAGGAGGAATGATGGGTATGGGTAATATGGAGTCAGTAGATATGAGCAATATTAAACCAAAAGGTATTCCAGGATCTGGAGGAGGTTTCTCTAATATTCCTCTCCTTGGTGCTCTTTGGACTGGACTTACTCATGGAAGAAGAAAAGATGAGATGTTGGAAGAAGATTCTGAACAAAGGAAGATGGGAAGAAATATTACAAGAGCAATGGGATATCCTGCTCCTAACTTATCTGAAGAAGGAGGAGATAAAGTAATGTCAGCCAAAAAAGGTGGCAAAGTACCTAAAAAGAAAAAAAGATATGTATGGAATAAAGCCATGCTAGACCAAGAAAATGAAAACAATAACAATTCAGGTAATTAAATAAAGAAAAATGGAACAAACAGAAAACAAGACCGAAGGGGAGAACTTAGATATAGCCATGGAAGTAAACATGGATGCATTAGTTGATGGAGATGCTGGAGTATCAGACATTGATGCCAGTATACCAGGAACTAATGAAAGACCTCCACAAACAAATGACATGCCTGATCCGTCAAAATCTACAGGTGATAACTACATAACACAAGGTGGTTTAGAAAACTTAGATGAAAAAATGGATCAAGAATTAGGTGTTGAAAATAACAACATTGATAATATTGATGAAGGTGCTGATTATGATTCTGATAATCGTGTTAATGAGCAATCTACATCTAATGAAGAATATGAAGAAGTTGCATATTATAATGCTCCTTTTGATGAGCTTAGAGAAAGGCTAGGAGATGATTTTCAGATGCCTGAAGACATTAATGAGGAAAATTATATGGATAAACTTCTTGATGTTATTTATAAAAATACTAACTTTGAAGAGTACGTTCACCCTGAAGTTCGTGATTTAAACAACTATTTAAAGGATGGAGGTAACTTTGAAAACTTCATGAAAGACTACAAAGGTCACATTGAAGAATTGAACTTGACTAATGCTGATCTTGTTAAAACAAGGTTAAAACAAGACGCACCAGATTGGTCAGATGATAAAATAAATTCTGTTGTTCAGAAAATGGACAATAGCGGTATATTAGATGTTGAAGCAGAGAGAATTCGTAAGAACATCAAAGCTTCTAAAGCCGAAATACATCAAAGACACTTAGAAAACAACAGATCCCAAAGAGAAGCGTCTCTGAAAGAGATGAAAGAACAAAGAGCTAGGCAAATCAACGAAGCAGTTGAGGCTTTTGACAAATTGGATAATGTATATGGATTACCTGTGAGCAAAGCTGAAAGACAGGAATTCAGAGAAACCTTTACCAATTTGGTAACACCCGATGATAGTGGTGCTGCACCGCTTTATAGAATGTTGCAAAGCAACGATAACATAGCGAAAATAGCATATATTCTATCTAAAGGAGATTCCGCAGTTAGGTCTGCATTGACTAATGCTAAAGAATCTACAAAAGAGTCTTTTATTGACAAGTTGGATCCTACTCCGAGAACGACTTCAAAGTCTGGACAGTATGAACCTGGACAGATTAATTTGGATGCACTTAGTGCACCAGAGAGGGCGAGATATTAATTTTTAATTTAAAAAAAAGTAATCATGAGAATTATTGGAACTGGCACATATGATGCCAATAGGACCACAATGACGAACTCACTTGCTGCTGCGATGCTGACAAGACCGGAGATCTCTAATAATGTGGTGAACCTTTTCGAGAGTCAATTCTCAGCTTTCAGCTCATTTTTGGCTAGAAAAGGCTTAACAAAGAAGGGTGCATACCCTGACATGGCTTCTCCTGATTTCCGAGTAATTGGAAACAGAAAGTTTATGTGGGCGGTAAAAGGATACCCATTCCGTAAGGGAAAAATCCTTGCAAATGATGGTCAAGACGGTGCTAACGGATCTGTTATCACTTTGACTCTTAATACAAACTACTTCTCTCCTTACGATAACTTGGAGCTTGGTGATAGAAGAACTATTCTACAGGTAATGGATGAATATCCAACTGAGAATGCTACTATTGCTGGTGGATGGGATTATAAGGTAAAAGTTGCTAACAATGATGGAGCTGCTGTTTTAGCTTCTCTTATTGCTGTTGGTGCAGAAGTTGGTTTCAGTCACACAGCGTTCCCAGAACTAAGTGAAACTGGTTATGAGAAAAATACTTTCCCAGAATGGCATACTAACTATATGACTATCCAAAGGATGCAGTATTCAATCTCAGGATCAGCTCAAAACACAGTTCTATGGGTTGAACACAATGGACAAAAATTATGGTTCAGAGTTCAAGAGATGGAGATGATGAGAAGATGGGCTTATGCTCGTGAAAACCAATTGATTTTCGGTAAAGCAACTATTGATGCTAATGAGAACACTTACATCAGAGATATGAAAGGTCGTGAGATCGTTCAAGGTGATGGTCTATTAGCTCAAGGTGATGCTTCACTTAAAGTTCAATATAACAGGTTAACTATCAAAGTTCTTGAAAACTTGATGGCTAACATGCAGTTACTATCTAACGGTGATGGTGTTACTGAATTGTTCTTGATGGGTGGTCAAGCATTAATCTGGGATTTCCAAAGATTAATGAGAGATACCTTCAAATACAATCCAGAGCCTTTATTTGTTTCTGGTGCTGACAAAGGATCTGGCGTTAAAGTTAATTTCAATTCTTACGAAATGGGTGGTGTTAAAATCATTACAGCGTGGAATAAAGGATTTGACGCAGCGTGGAGACCTAGTGAAAAAGATCTTTATGGAACTAACAAAGAGTCTTACAGAGGTATATTCGTATCCCTTGGTAATACTATTGCTGGTGATCCAAACGTAGAACTTGTTACCCTTGGTAATGGTGGAAGCAAAAGATCATTTATTAAGAAAACGATTGACGGTATGGCATCACCTGCTAAAGGTGGTAAAGAATTTGCGTCTACTTCAATGGATGGATACCAAGTACAAATCCTTTCTGAGACTGGAATTTGTATGAAGAACCCATTTGGAGTTGCTGAAATTTACAAACCATAAGTCAATTTAAAATATTTATAAGATGGCAAAGATTAAAATAATAGCTTCAAAAGAAAGCTTTGAAACGGCTCCGTTTTATGTAGCTCCTAGATGGGATTCTGTATCTAAGAAATTCCTATCTGGACAGCAAGACATGAGCAAAGAGGAGTTAGAGAAAGTTAGTTTAGTAATAGATGAAGAGACTTCTATCGCTATTAATCATGGACAAGAGTTGGATACGGAAAACAATACTGATCTTCAAATTCTAAATTTGTTGAAACATGTAAAGGAAATCGCACCCGACAAAATGAACATGAATCCTGCATATCATAGGTTTTACCTACAGGATTTAGAAGGAGAAGCGAAGCATTCTATTGGTAAATCAAAAGTTAAGTTCGAATGTTATGATTATGTTCGTAATCTTTCTTTGAAAGAGATGTCTGATTTTGGTAGAGTTATAGGCGTGAAAGTTAAAAACATGTCTGGAACTCAAATCGAAGCAGCGATCTTTGATAAGATTGAAAGCGATCCTAAGCATGTAAGAGGTTGTTTTAAAGACACCGACATGAAGACGAAAGTTTTTGTTGATAAACTAATTGAAAAAGGAGTGGTAGTTTATAAAGGAAGCAAGTATTACTATGGTGATGAGATGATTGCCATTAACATGGATTACTTGGTAGAATATGTAAAAGACCGTTCAAATGCTCCTGTAGTAAACCAGTGGGCTGAATTGGTTGATCCTAGTGCTTTTGCTAAGAAAAAGGCTAAACCAAAGAAGGAACAAGTAGAAACTAAAACTGAAGGATAATGACATCTGCCGAAATGTATCAACGTACTTTAGAATTGCTTAACAAAGAGCATACTGGAACAATATATCCGGAGGAATTCGATATATTCATCAATATTGCTCAAGAAGCTTGGCTAAAGAACAGATACGCAGAGGTAGGGTTGACAGAAAAAAGGATTGATGATTTACGGGAAGTTAAAGTGATTTTGCCTGGTATTGCACCAGTTGCACAAAATACCTTTGATCTTCCTGGAGATTATCTTTTCATGCTAGCAGCCGCATTTAGACTTCAGTATTTTAATTCTACTGATCCATGTGTAGAGGATGGAACTATTTCTGATATTGAGATTATTGGTACTCC
>CEUX01035339.1_pt1 | contig 17809 bp, 11 predicted proteins | sample 531361 | NCBI WGS metagenome assembly CEUX01 (sample SAMEA2622736, study PRJEB7988) | marine metagenome | isolation source: saline water (ENVO:00002010), including
GAGATCGAAAACGTTTCTCCTACTCGTGCCAAAGTAACTTTGGAACCACTAGAGCGCGGCTTTGGCCATACTCTAGGTAACGCCCTACGTCGTATTTTACTGTCATCTATGCCAGGATGTGCAGTTACCGAGGTAGAAATTGACGGCGTTCTTCACGAGTACAGCACCAAAGAAGGTGTTCAGGAAGACGTAATTGAAATCTTGCTAAATCTTAAAGGTTTAGCGGTTCGCCTTGAAGGTAAAACTGAGGCAACCCTAACTCTAGTGAAATCTGGCGCTGGCCCTGTTGTTGCTGGTGATATTCAGCATGATGGCGACGTAGAAATTACAAACCCTGACCACGTTATTTGTACTTTAACTGGCGAAGCTGAAATCAGCATGCGCATTAAAGTAGAAATGGGTCGCGGTTATGTACCAGCTTCTACCCGTCGCTCCTCTGAAGAAGATGATCGTCCAATTGGTCGTTTGTTAGTAGACGCTTCATACAGCCCAGTTGAACGTATTGCTTACAGTGTAGAGTCTGCTCGTGTTGAACAACGCACAGACCTAGACAAACTAATCATCGACATGGAGACGAACGGTACTTTGGATCCTGAAGAAGCGATCCGCCGTTCTGCTACTATCCTAGCTGAACAGCTAGATGCATTCGTAGACCTACGTGATGTGTCTGAGCCAGAAGCGAAAGAAGAGAAGCCAGAATTCGATCCGATTCTGCTTCGTCCAGTAGATGACCTAGAGCTGACAGTACGTTCTGCAAACTGTTTGAAAGCAGAAGCTATCCAGTACATTGGTGACCTGGTACAGCGCACTGAGGTTGAGCTACTTAAAACGCCAAACCTTGGTAAGAAATCGCTAACTGAAATCAAAGATGTTCTAGCATCTCGTGGTCTTTCTCTAGGTATGCGCCTAGAAAACTGGCCGCCAGAGAGCATCGCTGAAAAAGATTAATCAGGTTTTTATCAAACTGATTTGTAGAGAAGGATAAAACTATGCGCCATCGTAAGAGTGGTCGTCAGTTGAATCGCAACAGCAGCCATCGTCAAGCTATGTTCAAAAACATGGCCGGTTCTTTGGTCAAGCACGAAGTGATCAAAACTACGTTACCAAAAGCGAAAGAATTACGTCGCGTAATCGAGCCTCTAATCACTATGGCTAAAGAAGACAGCGTTGCAAACCGCCGTCTAGCTTTCGCCCGCACTGGTGACAAAGAGGTTGTAGGTAAACTATTCAACGAGCTTGGTCCTCGTTACGAAGCTCGTCCAGGCGGCTACACTCGCATTCTTAAATGCGGTTTCCGTGCTGGCGACAATGCCCCAATGGCATATGTTGAGCTAGTTGACCGTCCAGTTGTAGAAGCTGAAGAAGAAGCAGTAGAAGCAACTGAAGAGTAATTAATACTCGATTAGAAAAAGGGGCCTGAGTGAAAACTCAGGCCCCTTTTTTTGTATAAACAAACCTACCGTAACTAGACTGTTCGCTCGTCACTTAAACCTGATTCTGCGTTTAACGCTGCACTTAAATACCACGTCGCTCAATATGCCATTCGGTATTGGGATAAACGAAGAAAAGCCCGGCTATTCCACCATTTTTCTTGGTAACTTCCGCTCTGAAAAAGTAGCAGCATTGTTGTGCCAAGCCTTTATGAAACGTAACCAATTCTGCGCAGTAGAGGCCAACATGTTCTCTGCTGAATATCTGTTGAATGAATAGGTTTCGATTTGGGTGTTTCAAAACAGTCGTTTTTTTATGTCGATGGCATGATTACTAAAATTAACCTCGTTTTGGGAAGTGAGATATTTTTTGCTGTCTGATAATATATTCACTTATATTAAAATACCTTCTTGGGTAGTAGATAAGACTAAAAAGTTTGGAGCAACGGATGTCTGTGATTTGCACAGTGGATAGTTCGGAATACTGGCTGCAGTTATGCAAAAAAAGCGCTAAAGGTTTTGTAGAGAGTTATAAAGACCTCAAAGACAAGCTAACCGATACGGTTTACGTTAAGAACATCTTGTTAATCGATGATTTAGGGGCACTTCTAAGTCAGCGTGATAGCGTAATTGTTGCAGTAGCGCCACCTTTTTTATCCCTTCAATCCTACGATGACAGCGACTTAAGCGAGTCAATACATCGTTTGACTCAACAAATTCAAGACTTATACAGCCTATATAAAAAGCACAAAAATAAACTTAGTTTAGTGCCTTTATCTGCGTTTTGTAGCCAATACACTGCGCAGAGCGAGACTGCAGGTTGGTGTGAACAACTTATTGATGAAAATGAAGTAAAAGTTAATATCGGCGCGGTAATTAGCCATAGTTTATACAATCAAAATATTGACCTAATTAGGGCTTATAAAAAACTGCAGTCTTGTTTTCAATTAAAGGATGAAGACTCTGTTTTCTACCCAAATTTAAATAAGTTAAACGAAATGCTTGTTCATCAAGCAATAGAGCGGCAAGAATTAAAGCTAGAAAATGAAAAGTTAATAGAGCAAAGCTTTTTGTTGCTAGAGCGTTTAGAGGGTAAGGAGGTTGAATTAAATTCAACAGCCAAGAAAAACGTGGAAGAACTAAGCGCAGCTAAAAAACAGTATGAAGAAGCCAAGACCAAACTAACGAAGAAACACAATGAAGCTAATCAAGCCCTAATAGCGCAGCATGCTCAAGATATGAAGGCTGTAGATGATAAGCTCAAGTCTTCGAAAAAGGAAATGTCAGTGTTGTCTGAACAGTTACTTTCTGTTCAAAACGCGTTTGTTGCTAAAGAAAAAGAATTTCAGGCTTTTGTTCAGTCCAGTAAAAAAGAAGCAACGATAAATGAAAAAACAAAAAACCGCGAGATAAAGCAGTTAGAGGCAAAACTTGAACGAAAGCAGGCAACTGAGCAACAGTTGAGGGCTGAGCTTGCTGAACTCAAAGCAATCAAGTCTACCAAACTTTGGAAAATTTCTAGTAAGGTTGAAAAATTCTCAAATGTTGTTGATAAGTACGGTGCAAAGCGCAAGAAGTTGTCGCAAGATATGGGGCTCTTGTACACGAGTGACCTTTTCGATGCAGATTGGTATTTAGATACATATCCCGATGTATCAGGTGCCGGATTAGATCCAGCAGAGCATTACTTGTTGTACGGGGCAAAAGAGGGAAGGAAGCCCTCACCTCAATTTGATGGGAAGTGGTACTTAAAAGCAAACCCTGATGTTGCGAAAGAAAATAGGAATCCATTAATTCACTACCTGAAGTTTGGTCGCGCAGAGAATAGATCCATTTCTCCTGTAATGATTACCCATAAGAAAAACAAGTAAAAGAGCACTTCAATGTCTAAATTCCTTTTATGGATTGGAGCTGGCGAGGCTCAATCCCTTAACTTCAATTACGCTGACTTCAACAAAGTAATTTTCGTTGATCCCTTATTGCGTGTAAGTTCTTTCAGCAACCTAGGTGATGAAAAAAAATTTGTTTTTCTAAATAAAGCAGTAACGCCAAATGTGTTTGAAGTTAAGCCATTTACAGTTTTTAACAATGAAGAGTTCTCTTCCTTCTTAGAGCCCAAGGGATTAAAAAACTTATACCCAAACTTAGCATTAGAAGAAGTTCAAGGTGTAGAAACCACGACTATTACTGGTATCGTGAAAGAGTATAATGTTACAGGTAACGCAAATACATTAGTTCTAGAGTTGCCGTGCTTGTCTGGCGACCTTCTTGATGAGTTGAAGTCAAAGGGCATACTGAACTTATTCAACTCAATTGTGGTAAGTGCTGGTAAAAAACCTTTATATGCGAATTCAAACGACATCCAAGTGATAGTAGAAAAGTTAACCAGTGAATATTACGAATTTACGGAAGATCTTGGTGAAGATGAAGATATATGTACATATAGATTCGTTTTTAATCCTATGTTGCAGCATATCGCAGCTTTACAGAATGAAGTTCTAGATTTAACTGCACAGTTAAAATTAGTCGCAAGCGCTAACCAACAAGTAGAAAGTGATAAAGATGAAATGGAGGCGCTATTATCTAATTCGCAGGTAGCATTCCGTGAAATACAGGTTGAATTGCAAGCCGTACAGACTGAATTGCAGGTAGCTGCCGAAAAGGCACAAAGTAGTGAAACCCAAGTCAGTGCACTTAAAAACGAAAAAGATGAGCTAAATGCACAATTAACCGAAGACAACAAAACTACAGCACAACAGATATCATTATTAGAAAGCCAGATTAAAAGTTTGAGTGCACAGTTAAAGACTGTAGAAAGCGCTAATCAGCAGGCAGACAGTGATAAAGCGGAATTAAAAGCTTTATTATCTAATTCTCAACAAGCTTTTAGTGAAGTGCAGGCCGAGATACACGCAGTTACAGAAAAGGCACAAAATAGTGAAGCCCAAATCAGTGCACTCAAAAACGAAAAAGATAAGCTAAATGCACAATTAATCGAAGCTAATAAAAAAATTGAGAAATATAACGCCACTATACATCAGCAAGAAGAGCAACTGCTTGCAGAGCAGAAAGGTTCGCAGCAGCTTTGCTTAGAGAACGAAGAACTAAAAGCGAATAAAGCGGCTGCAGCACAACAAGTATTGTCACTAGAGCGCCAAATCGAAAGTTTGAGCGCACAGTTGAAGACTTTAGAAAGCGTTAACCAGCAAGCAGAAAGTGATAAAGCGGAATTAGAAACTTTATTATCCAATTCTCAAGAAGCTTTTAGTAAAGCGCAGACCGAGATACACGAGGCTGCTGAAAAGGCGCAAAATAGTGAAACCCAAATCAGTGCACTTAAAAACGAAAAATATGAGTTGAGTGCGCAATTAATCGAAGCCAATAAAGAAATTGAGCAACATAACGCCACTATATATAAGCAAGAAGAGCAATTGCGTGCAGAGCTACAGAAATCACAACAATACCTTGGCGATAATGAAAGCTTACAAGCTAATGAGAAAGTACTTGAAGCAACTATTAATAACCTTCAGGTTAGCTTTGAGCAAAGTAAAGAGTCGCATATAAACGAAATTCAAGAACTCAATGCGAAGCTAAAGGCATGCGAGGAAAAACAGAAAGAAACACACGGTTGGTTTGTTAGTAGAAAGCAGCAGGCGGAAGCCTTGAGCAAAGAAGTTGAAGCATTAAAACGTGAGAATGCACTTTTGGTCTCTAGTAAAGAAACCGCATCAGCGGTAGGTGAACTCGAACAAAAGCTTACGTCTTTACTAAACAAACAAAGCGAAGATAATATAGAAATAGCAAATGCATTAGGTAAGCACGTAACGCGATGCCATGAAGAGCAAAAAAGCAATATAGCAAGCCAGCTTGAGTTAAGAAAGCTCTCAGCTTTGTCTAGATTACCTATATCAATAGACTCACGTTCAATGGATGCACCTAATTTGGCCGAGTTATCATCATTAATAGCCTTAAACAACTATGATGTAATCATTGAATTCGGTAGTGGATTAAGTACAGTTGTAGCCGCCAGCGCTTTGCAAGATAGAAGTGCACAACAACGCAACAGCGATAACTTATTGAACGAAACAAGCAATATAAGTGATATTGCGAATGCGTTGCCTAAGCATATAGTTAGCTTTGAAGAAAGTTATGAGCATGGTCAAAAAACAAAAGAGCTTCTGTGCAATGCAGGGGTAGACGCCTACGTAGAGTTATGCCATGCCCCATTAGTCTCTGTTCCTAGTATTGATGGTTCTTTTGAAGGTGCACTCTTTTATGATTGCGCCGAAAAACTATTAGAATTAAAACGTACTATTAGCGCAGATAAAGCAAGAGTCTTAGTAATTGTCACTGGCGGTGCGAATGAAAGCGACGAAGCACAAATGGCATATTGGGCGTTACCTTTAGTACTAGACTACCTTTCTCGGTGTAGTCTTACCTTATTTTTGAACAATAATGCAAATGAAAATAGCGACTTATCGGTAAAGTGGAAAGGTGAGAGCAAACGGCGTCGTTTGGCAATCACCAGTGAGCATTTAAATACGCCCAAAGGCGCAACAATATTTAATATTCAACCCTAAGCATAAGTTCCCCTAGTTATTGAGTATTGCAAAGGTGCTTGTTATCATTCGCGTCGATTTTTATCTCTGTGGTACACTGGAAGTAGTTGGAAAAAATGGATAAACTAAACGAAAATCACTCGCTAATTAAAGAAGCTAATCGCCTCTTTAAAGAAAATAAGTTCAGCGAAGCTGAGCAGTATTACATGCAAGCGGCTAAAACACTAGGCACAGACTTAGTTGAAGCTAGTATATGGCTATGTAAAAAACGCCAAAATTCTATTAACACCTCCTCTAATACAAATAGCAGTGTAGTAACGGCCAACACTGAATTCTATACTGCAGAAAATTTCTTAAAACAAAAAAAGCAGCTAGAGCAAACGCAACAATTGCTTGAAGAGTATTACCAGCAATCGCAATCCCTAAAACTTCAGCTAATGCAGAGAAATTAAAATGAAAGTATTAACCGTTTTTGGCACAAGGCCTGAAGCAATAAAAATGGCCCCCCTCGCAATAAAACTTGCAGAACAAGAGGGAATTGACGCACGCGTTTGTGTTACAGCGCAACACCGCGAAATGCTAGACCAGGTTTTAGGGTTGTTTGAAATTACGCCAGAGTACGACCTAAATATCATGAAACCAGGTCAAGATCTGACGGATGTAACCACTAATATTCTGCAAGGCATTAAGCCGATACTAGCCGATTTTAAACCTGATGTGGTTTTAGTTCATGGCGACACGGCAACCACTTTTGCTACTAGTCTAGCAGCATATTATCAGCAAATTGCGGTAGGTCATGTGGAAGCCGGGTTACGCACAGGGAATATTTATTCTCCGTGGCCAGAAGAGGCAAACCGAAAGCTGACTGGTGCTATTACTACATATCATTTTGCGCCTACAGAGACATCGCAGCAGAACTTACTTAATGAGGCTGTAGCCCCAGAAAATATTACGGTAACGGGTAACACGGTAATCGATGCTTTATTAGAAGTAAGCGCTAAGCTAAAAAATGACACAGCGTTGAATAATGAAATGGCAGAGCGTTTCAGCTTCTTAAATAAAGATAAAAAGTTGATATTGGTTACAGGCCACAGAAGAGAGAGCTTTGGTGGTGGTTTCGAGCGCATTTGTAAAGCACTCGCCTATACAGCAGAGCAACACCCAGGATGCCAGATTGTTTACCCAGTGCATTTAAACCCAAACGTGCAAGAGCCTGTTAATCGCTTGCTAAAAGGCGTGCCAAATATCACGCTTATTGAGCCGCAAGACTACCTGCCTTTTGTTTATCTTATGAATCAGGCTCATATTATCCTGACCGATTCAGGCGGTATTCAGGAAGAAGCGCCGTCTTTAGGTAAACCTGTACTAGTAATGCGTGACACAACAGAAAGACCAGAAGCAGTTAGCGCTGGTACAGTTAAACTAGTAGGCACTGACGTAGATAAAATTACCGCAAGCTTAAATCAGTTATTAACTAATGAAAAAGCTTACGAAGAAATGAGTTTTGCCCACAACCCTTATGGCGATGGCAAAGCATGTGAAAGAATTATTGAAGTTTTAAGAGAGAAAGTTAATGGAAATTAATAAAACAGTATGCGTTGTTGGTATGGGATATATTGGCTTACCAACGGCTGCGCTTTTGGCAAACCGCGGTTATAAAGTACATGGTGTAGACGTTAGCAAGCACGCTGTAGACACTATCAATGAAGGTAAAATACACATTGTTGAACCAGAATTAGACACTTTCGTTTCTTCAGCGGTTAATAGTGGCATGTTGAGTGCTCACCTAGAGCCAGCAGAAGCAGACATATTTTTAGTTGCTGTGCCTACCCCGTTTCATCACGACCAACTTAATGAAGTGACGAACTCACCGGTTCCTAACTTAGATTACGTGAAGAGTGCTACCAAAGCGATAGCGCCGTATGTTAAGCCAGGGAACCTAGTTTTACTAGAATCTACATCGCCGGTAGGCACAACAGAAATGATGGCTGAAGAACTAGAAGCGGCTGGTGTTGATTTATCACAAATTCACGTAGCCCACTCTCCAGAGCGTGTTCTGCCTGGCCACATAATGCGAGAACTTATTGAGAACGATCGTGTAGTGGGCGGTGTTGACGACGCATCTACTAAAGCGGCAGCAGAATTTTACAGAACATTTGTTGAAGGCGAAGTGCTTGAAACTACGTCGAAAACAGCCGAAATGGCAAAGCTGACAGAAAACGCGTTTAGGGATGTAAATATTGCATTCGCTAACGAACTTTCAATGCTTGCAGACGACATGGATATTGATGTTTACGAGTTGATTAAACTTGCCAACCATCACCCGCGCGTAAACATTCTGCAGCCAGGCTGTGGTGTAGGTGGTCACTGTATCTCAGTAGACCCTTGGTTTATTGTTAACTCTGCAAATGGCAAAGCCAAAATGGTTGAGCAAGCCCGCAGAACTAACGATTACAAGTCTGAGTGGGTTGTTGAAAAAGTTAAAAATGCCGTACTTGAGTTTGAAAAGGAAAACGGTAGAAAGCCACAAGTGGCATGCATGGGATTAGCTTTCAAACCTGATATTGATGACTTGCGTGAATCACCAGCGTTATACATCACTCAAGCTTTAAGTGAAACTAATGACGTGGTAGCCGTTGAGCCCAATATTAAGAGTTTAGATGGGTTAAAACTTGTATCAGAAGAGCAAGCAGACAACGCAGATATTCTTGTCTACTTAGTTGCCCATAGCCAATTTAAAGCTCATAGCAAGAGCTACAAAACTTTGGATTTTGCTGGCTTGTTTAAATAGATTCTTTACGTGGTGAGAGAAAACTCACCACGACGCTTTTCACACTTGTCATTTTCCACGCTAAGATACACTTTTCAATGAATAAAGCTAATCAAATAATTGACTTTGCCAAGCAAGCAATAATCGAAAGTTCCTCACAAAAGACATTAGATGCGCCAATTAATAAGCGTGTAGCTTATGCAGTAAGTCACGGAAAAAGTTACGCGAGCAATGGTTATGCTATTCGCACTCATGGAATTGCAGCCGCACTCAATAAGCGCGGTTTTGATACTCTGTGCTTAATAAGGCCTGGTAGACCTTGGGATTTTGGTGCAAAGAGAGAGTTTTCAGAACTCCAAAAAGAAATAGATGGCGTTACTTACATTCACTCACCATGGGAAGACTTCTTAGTACCTAAAGATGTGTTTGAAAGAATTAAAGTGATGGCACTAAAGTATGAGGAGTTATTTAAAGTATATCGACCAGAAATCGTTTTAGCAGCCTCAAATTATGAAGTTGCTTTCCCAGCGTATATTGCAGCAAAAAAATTAGGACTACCATTTCATTACGAAGTAAGGGGCTTTTGGGAAATATCGCGATTATCCCGCGACCCTGATTGGGAAGGCTCAGATGGTTATCATGAACAAGTAGAACTAGAAAGCTTCTTGGTGTCAAACGCCGATAAGCTCTACACGTTGAATACCTCGATGGTTCAAGAGTTAGTGAAACGAGGAGCTAATCGCGCAAACATAAGCTTAGTGCCTAATGCAGCTCCCTCCGTTTCTAATGTTGAAAGCAAGAGTACACATCGTAGTGAACTTTTTCATGACTATGAAGATACATTTCTTCTTGGCTACGTTGGTGCGCTTACGGACTATGAAGGTATAGATACTCTTTTGCAAGCCATAGCATCTCTTAAAGATGAGAAAGTAAAATTGCTTGTAGTAGGAGGAAATAACCCCGTTAATAATTCCGAAAAGCATGATGAAGTCTTAAAGAAATTCAAAAAGCAAGCAATAGAGTTTGGTCTTCAAAACCAAATAGTCTTTACTGGGAGAGTGGCTCATGAAAAGGTAGGAGACTACATTCGTGCTGTTGATGCATGTGTTGTTCCCAGAAAACCGGAAGTAGTATGTGAGCTAGTAAGCGCTCTAAAACCACTAGAATATATGGCGTTTAGCAAGCCTATCATTGCCTCTAATGTGGCACCACAAAAAGAGCTATTAAAGCAGGGTGAGTTAGGTTGGCTATATGAAAAAGGAAGTGTGGAGTCGCTTGCTCAAATAATTATAAAACTTCGAAATGAGAGTAAGAGCGCTGTTGCAGAGAAAGTCGCTGCTGCTAAAGCGTTAATTGATAATGAGCTTACTTGGGAGAAAGTTGTAAAACCAATGGCCAACCAATTGGTTAACTCAAGTGAACATTATTCTATTCAGGCTGAAAAAGAAACAAATACAAAAGTTGCCTGTATTATGGATGACTTTACGTTTCAATCGTATAGTCCCGAGGCTAACTTATATCAACTTACACCTGAAAATTACTTAGAAGAGCTAGCTAATTTTGAGCCAGAACTTTTGTTTATTGAGTCAGCGTGGCGAGGGAAAGATGATCTTTGGGGGTCCAAAGTTGGTCACCGTTCAACGGAAGTTATCAACATAGTTGAATGGTGTAAGCAAAGAAATATTCCTACAATTTTCTGGAATAAAGAGGACCCAATACATTTCGAAACGTTCTTAAATACGGCGAAGCTCTTCGATTTCGTTTTCACAACAGACATAGACTGTATACATCGATATAAGGCTGCGCTAGGGCATGACAACGTTTTCTTTCTTCCATTTGCATGTCAGCCTAAATCTTCTAACCCAATAGAGAAGTATGATAGGAAAGACGCATTTTGCTTTGCTGGAGCTTATTACGTCAAATATCCAGATAGAACGAAGGATCTGGAGAGCTTTGTAGACGCGCTACCAAGTTATAAACCACTTGAAATATATGATCGGAACTTCGGGAAAGATGACCCTAACTACATGTTTCCGGACAAATATAAATCTCATATAGTTGGAACACTCCCTTTTAGCGAGATTGATAAAGCGTACAAGGGATACAAGTATGCTATCAATCTAAATTCTATAAAGCAGTCACAGACCATGTTTGCGCGAAGGGTTTATGAGCTTCTAGCATGCAATACAATAACAGTCAGTAATTTCTCTCGCGGTGTCAGAGCTTTGTTTGGGGATTTGGTGCAGGTATCTGACAATGGTGGTGAGATAGTAAGACGGCTTGAAAGTTTGGCAAGTGAAGAGTTGCTAGAAGATAAGTATAGACTAGCGGGACTTAGAAAGGTCCTTTCTGAACATACTTACTCAGCAAGATTCAACTATATTTTGAACAAGGTAAATGGGACGAATCAAAACGAGCAGTTACCCAATTTTACTGTGGTTACTATTATAGAAACTCAAAAACAACTAGATTATATACTCGAATTGGCTTCACGACAGTCTCTTAAACCCACAAAAGTGCTAGCAATAACGCAGGAGGGTATTGAAAAATCCTTAAGTAGTTTGAACAGCCCGTTTGCAGGAGACGTTCGTCTTGTATCTATGTCTGAAGCGCAAAAGTATAAAGTTAAAGACATAAAAGCTTCCAATGAATGGGTCGCGCTATTTGACGCAAGAGACTACTATGGACCAAACTATTTATTAGATATAGCGCTTTCAACAAAGTATTCAAAAGCAAAAGCTATAGGGAAAGCGAAACACTTTGATGCAAGTTCTGGTGAAGCTATTTTGCAAGACAAGGGGGCAACCTATAAAGATAATGTTGTACTTTCCAATAGGTGCTGTGCTATTTCCGGTAGCTTCAATAAACACGTTCTTCTTGATGTTTTAGGTGATAGTTTCAACGTAAAAGGGCTTTCAATTGATAGTTTTAACTACTGTAAAAGTGTCGCAATTTTAAAAAGTAAGAAAGAAGCATTTTCTAAGATGAAGGTTCGCGTTAATGACGGGGATTTCGACGAAGGAATGTCACTATCGGCGCTAGAGCAATTAGCTGAATCCATTCAACCTACAAAAGATAGCGTAGAAAAGAAGCAGGCCTATTCAGCGAAGCAGTTGTTTAGCTTCTTACCTCCCAAGCTGAGTTCCAGCAGCTCGGTAGTTCTGAGCGAAAATGGGATAGAGGTAACGTCAACACTAGAAGATGGTAAGCATGAATACATTTATTTCAGCGATAACAGCGCTATTCCTATCAATGATTTGAATTTAAAGGACGCTAAGCTTCCTTTACATTTAGAAATAACACCGGGCTTAAAACTATCTTTCGTAGTCCTATATCTTAACGATAAGAAACAAAAGCTTTCTCACGATATAATTCAACCTAACAAAAACAATGTGCTTACGCTACCGGAAGGTACTCAATTTGTGAAATTTGGTTTGAGGATATATCAAGGTGGAATGTGCTCTATAGGCAAACTCCTTATTGATGAAAAAGATCTTTCTCCGGAAAATATTCTTGGGAAATCAGAAACGCTTTTAATTGCTAATAACTATCCGAGCTACGAAGACTTATACAGGAATGGATTCGTACACAGCAGGGTAAAGGCTTATAAAGAGTATGGTGCAAATGTTGATGTATTTCGTTTCCGTAAAGACACAGCGGTTAGCTGGCACGAATTCCAAGATGTCGATGTCATAACCGGCTCTAAAATAGCGCTCAACCGTTTATTAACTAGCGAAAGATATAAGCATGTGCTTGTCCACTTTTTAGATGCTGAAATGTGGGAAGTGCTTTCACAATTTATAGATAAAATAAAAGTCACTGTCTGGGTGCATGGTGCAGACATACAGCCATGGTATAGAAGAAAGTTTAATATCACTACGCCAGAACAAAAAGTGAAAGCTATTGAGCTAAGCGATAAGCGAATGGCATTCTGGAAGTCTGTCTTAAAACCCATCCATCCAAATATGAAACTTGTTTTTGTGTCGCAATATTTTGCGGAAGAAGTTATGGAAGACTTGGGCTTTCGTATTCCAGAAGGCTCATATGAGATCATAAACAACCCCATAGACACTGAACTATTTCAGTATAGAAAGAAAGCACCAGAGCTAAGAAAAAAGATCTTGAGCATAAGGCCCTATGCCTCAAAAGTTTACGCAAATGATTTGACAGTCAAATGTATTTTAGAGCTTGCTAAAGAGCCGTTCTTTGATGAATTAGAGTTCAGGCTTATCGGTGATGGCGTGCTTTTCGAAGAGACTTTGAAACCTGTTCGCAATTTCAAAAATGTCATAATAGAGCAACGATTTTTAAGCCAGCGTGAAATTGCCGAAATTCACAAAGACTATGGGGTATTTTTGTGTCCATCGCGGATGGATACTCAGGGCGTTTCCAGAGACGAAGCCATGAGCTCTGGGTTGGTCCCCATTACATCTGATGTTGCCGCAATACCAGAATTTGTTAATAAATCACAAGGATTCCTAGCAAGCAACGAAAACATCTACGAATTATGCTCATTCATAGAGCAACTGTATCGAGATGAGGAGTTGTTTTCGCGAATGTCACAAAATGCAAGCTCAGTTGTTTTATCGACTAGGGATAAAAAGAAAATTTGTCTAAAAGAACTAGCCTTCACTGGCTTATGAAAAGCTAGAAGAATTGAAAGGATCTGTCTAGTAAAGTCTGGTCGATTCAATCATTAAATATTCAAGTTATTGGAAAATGGATAATAGGATGCAATACGATACTAAATTCTGGGCTGATGATATTTTTAAGCATGAGATTTCAACGGAACTACAACAGACTTGTTTTCATGAAGATGCTATACACCGCTTTTCCCTTTCTTATGGTTATATTGATTTACTGTGCAAGGGCTTTAAACAATGTATATTAGAAAATGTAGCTAAACCGAAACCTCACAAGTATGTTCTTGTTTGTCTATCTGGTGCAATAGGAAATAGAGAGAGTAGGCATCCGCCTTTTTTCTCTGGGGTTAATATACAACACAGACTTTCTATGCCACTGATATCAATTTCAGATCCTACGCTCGCTATGAATGATGATATCTTGTTATCTTGGTACGCTGGAAGCGAATTTATAAAGAATCTGCCGCAATCAATAGCTCATATTATTAGAAAAATCTGTTTGTCATTTGGACTTCAACCAATTATTTTTGGAGGGAGCGGTGGTGGTTGGGCATCTTTGGCTATCGCCACTTATCTTGATATTAAAGCCAAATATTTTGTTTGGAATCCTCAAACAAATTTCACTGAATATATGCCTAAAGTGGTATCAAAGTATATAGAGACTGCTTTTCCTGCGAAAAAAAACACGGTAAAAAATAGTCAGGTTGTAAATAGCAGCTTATTTAAGGGTATTCTAGATAGCGAAAAAGTACTATATGACCTTAATGAAGTTAAGTTCGAAAAAAATGCACAGATATTTTACATTCAAAACGTAGATGATTGGCATTTGGAGCGCATGTTAGTTCCATTTATGAGTAACAAAAAATGGCACAGGCTAGGTAAATCTTCGTTTGTCGATGATAGTGGTATTGTTGTCCACATCGGGCATTGGGGGGAACGCCATGCAGGGCCCCCCAAAGAAATGACTTTAGAAATATTAAAACTACTCAGTAACGATACTAATGGCAATCCATCATATGCAGCATTGCATCTCGAAGCGAACTATTTTCGACTCAGTCGATACGATCAACCTCTTATATCAGCATCCTCTATTGATAAGTTACAATATAAAGCAAACATCATTGATAAAGACAGTTCATACCTAGTCACGGTCAATCACCCAACTTTATATTTAGAATGTGATTTAAAGTTTGCGTTTTATGTTGTCATAAATGGGGTGAAACTAGTGGAGCGAAGGTACAGTTCAGACAATTCATTAGAGTTTGAGAAAAAATTTGCAGAGTCAGATACAGTTTTAATTCGCTGCTTTATCAAAGAAATGCTATCGATACAATCATTTACAATAAAAATACAAGAAGGGCTAGTTCATGAATAGTAGTTTGAGACCTCCAATATTCATCGGCGGTACTGGGAGAAGTGGTACAACGATACTGACCAGATTACTTCAAAATCACCCAGATATTCATACAATAAAATGGGAGAGTCAATTCATAGTCGCAAACAATGGACTTCTCGAATTGATAAATGCAAATGAAAAAGATAGATTAACGAAGTTCGATAAATTCAAGTTCTTAATGGACACTCATTGGTTTGAGCGGGTTGTCAATAAAGGCTTGGATAATGAATATAAAGCTGGGTTAGTCGCAGATGTCTCTCGTGCAAAAATAGAAGAGTTATATGAATTATTATCGGAAGCCATAAAGCAAAAGCAAGATATGAAAGAGCCTAAATTTATACGAGGTTGTGTAAACAAAGTCTTTTCACAAAGCGCCATAATAAATCAAGCTAATAGATGGTGTGAGAAGACTCCAAGCAACATTCTTTATGCAAAAGAGCTGAAGCGAATATATCCCAACATGAAGTTTGTAAACATAATTAGGGATGGCAGAGATGTTGTATCTTCAGTTATGAAAAGAAAGTTTTGGCCAGTAGCGGCAAATAATAACTTTGAATTTACAAGCGATTTTCGTGGGAAACACACAGTTCGTAAAGTTGCAGAATACTGGAAAACCCTAACAACTTACTCTGATCTTATTGCTCAAGACATTGGTTCTAGTAATTTCATAGAAATTCGTTTAGAAGACCTTGTCAAGAAAAAAAAAGAAGTACTAGAAAATTTATTCGATTTTCTCGGTCATGATTTAAATGACAATGTTTTGAATTTTGATTTGACTAGGTCCAATATAGGTCGGTACAAAGACGATATGACATCGGATGAAATTTCTACCATGACACAGATAATGTATGAAGCACTTGGTTCCAAAGGGTATTTATAACGGTAAACAGAAAGGCAACAAATTAACAATGGTATTCACATACAAAAATAAGCCATCCCCCTACGAAGTAAATTCAAAAACGATGTTAACCGAAGGCGGTAGGGTTAAGTCTAGCTTTTATCTGGTTTTTGTAGCCCGATGTGCAATAGAGTATGTAGCAAATGCATAGGTTATTTAATAATACCGAAAAATCTCAGATACGGCATGGACTTACTCACAAATTTGAACCTATTCAACCGTATTTGTTCCTTGGTTTTATTGAATACTCAGGTGCGAGCATAGTTATAGACATCGGCGCTAATGTAGGCTTTTACACGTTGTTATCTTCAATGGGAGATAGCGTCAAGCGTATTATTTCCTTCGAGCCAGAAGAACAGGCTTATAATGAATTGATAGAGAATATATCTATTAATGGGTTATCCAAGCTTGTCGAACCAGTATTAAAATTAGTTTCAGACACCAATCAAACGTTAGGTTTTGGTGTTCACTCCGCACTTTCGGGTATTAACGGCGTTTTAGACTCATCTATACATGATAAAACACTGTTTCAAGAAATAAGAGATCTTGATAGCGTTACTTTAGATAGCTATTTTAACTACATAGATACTACTCTAGCGGTTAAAATTGATGTGGAGGGGCATGAGCTGCAAGTGTTGATGGGCGCTGAAAAGTTACTTAAAAGAAACCCTACTGTTATACAGATAGAGCATTACGTAGGTAATGGAATAGACCAATTATTGTCAAGCATGGGTTACTTTCGAATACATTCAGCTGGTCATGATTACTACTATTCTAACATAGCTAATTTTCAGTGCGCCGAATTCGTGAATCGAGCCATTAGTCACGCCCACGCGCTTATGATTGACCATTCAACAGGCTCTTTACAAAGCGAAAATCTCCTTAGTCAATCGTTAACGTTAAGCTTTGAGATAAAGGATAAGAAGTTGAACGGAAGTGCTAGGTTGAAATCTGACATGTTCTTTGATGGTCCACTTGAATATGCTTTTTATTTGATTAAAAACGGTGAAAAACTGAATACCCAATGGTATTCGACAGAGGCAGTCTGTGAATTTGATTTGCCGGAAGAATGCACGGGTTATTCATTAAAGGGGTTCGTGAGGGAGGTTAATAACCCTAAAAAAATGACTTCAAGTGAGATTTTAGTCAGTGGGCATGAAGTAGAACATGGAGCTCGAAGCTCAAGCCCCGATTCCTATAACTCGCCCTTAATAAACGCTGAAGGTATTCGCTCACCAGTTAGCTGCCACTATGAGTTAGATTTCGAATCGTTGTTAGTAAACCTGCCTACTTTAAAGGGAAACAGCATAATACTTATGGGGGCCAGCCGCTTAAAACGTGAAACAGAGGCTTTATTAAGCAGTCATTTCAGCAAAGTAGTATCAATATCATATAAAAATCCTTTCCAAGAAATTCAATTTACCCCGGCCGGTAAATACGAGCATATATCGGCTAGTTCACAGGTTGAATTATTTGACATTATCCGAAGAGTAAAGAGCATAGATAAAGAGCAAAATTGCTTTGTTATTTTAGATAGTCTGTTTGACACTTTACCATTCAGCGAACCGCTAATTAAAAAATTAACAGAGCAGCTAGATACAACAGATGTCCTTGCATGCCAAGCACTTACAGATAAAAGTTTTAGAGATCTTTTGGGGCAGTACTCGGAACATCTAATTCTAATTCCTGCAAAATCGACTATCGAAAAAAAACGTTCAACCATGTACGAAAAAATAGATACTGGAAAACAAAGCGAGTTCTCCAGTGTTATAGGTAAATTGAATTTTAAATTATAAAATCGTCATATATGCATTGTGGCAATTCGTTAAATCCATCTGAAGATTAACAGTATTTTCTACTTGTCCACTTCCCCATTAATGAGACAGTGCTGAATTAGAGTTTTCTAGTTTTTCTCGGTAAGCTGCCGGAGGCAGGTTACCGAGACTTTCATGTGTTCTTTCTTCGTTATAATCCAGTCGCCAGAACCAGGCCATTTCTCTTACTTGATTGAGATTTTCAAACAAGTAAGCATCCAGAAACTCTCTGCGGAATGAACCGTTAAAGCGTTCAACAAAGCCATTTTGCTGTGGCTTACCTGGCTGGATATATACCA